>Ga0307980_1000004_pt1 | contig 142280 bp, 113 predicted proteins | sample OrgLakmetage1060_FD_201817 | JGI IMG/M metagenome (GOLD analysis project Ga0307980, IMG submission 201817) | Saline water microbial communities from Organic Lake, Antarctica - #1060 | ecosystem: Environmental > Aquatic > Non-marine Saline and Alkaline > Saline | place: Antarctica: Organic Lake... | reverse complement strand
CAAATATAAGTTTATTAATCTCAGCAAATGTGAGAATGATATTCTGAACAAATATAAGTTTATTAATCTGAACAAATATAAGTTTATTGATCTTAGTAAATGTGAGAATGATATTCTGAACAAATATAAGTTTATTAATCTGAACAAATATAAGTTTATTGATCTCAGCAAATGTGAGAATGATATTCTGAACAAATATAAGTTTATTGATCTCAGTAAAATGTGAGTATGATATTCTGAACAAAATATGAGTTTATTAATCTGAACAAATATAAGTTTATTGATCTCAGCAAATGTGAGAATGATATTCTGAACAAATATAAGTTTATTAATCTGAACAAATATAAGTTTATTGATCTCAGCAAATGTGAGAATGATATTCTGAACAAATATAAGTTTATTGATCTCAGCAAATGTGAGAATGATATTCTGAACAAATATAAGTTTATTGATCTCAGCAAATGTGAGAATGATATTCTGAACAAAATATAAGTTTATTGATCTCAGCAAATGTGAGAATGATATTCTGAACAAAATATAAGTTTATTAATCTGAACAAATATAAGTTTATTGATCTCAGCAAATGTAAGAATGATATTCTGAACAAAATATAAGTTTATTGATCTGAACAAATATAAGTTTATTAATCTCAGCAAATGTAAGAATGATATTCTGAACAAAATATAAGTTTATTGATCTGAACAAATATAAGTTTATTGATCTCAGCAAATGTGAGAATGATATTCTGAACAAATATAAGTTTATTGATCTTAGTAAATGTGAGAATGATATTCTGAACAAATATAAGTTTATTAATCTAAACAAATATAAGTTTATTAATCTGAACAAAATATAAGTTTATTGATCTGAACAAATATAAGTTTATTGATCTCAGCAAATATAAGTTTATTAATCTCAGCAAATATAAGTTTATTGATCTTAAGAAAATATAAGTTTATTGATCAGAACAAATATAAGTTTATTAATCTGAACAAATATAAGTTTATTGATCTCAGCAAATATAAGTTTATTGATCTTAAGAAAATATAAGTTTATTGATCAGAACAAATATAAGTTTATTAATCTGAACAAATATAAGTTTATTGATCTCAGCAAATATAAGTTTATTAATCTGCACAAATATAAGTTTATTGATTTGAACAAAATATGAGAATGATATTCTGAACAAATATAAGTTTATTAATCTCAGCAAATATAAGTTTATTAATCTGAACAAATATAAGTTTATTAATCTCAGCAAATGTAAGTTTATTAATCTGAACAAATATAAGTTTATTGATATCAGCAAATATAAGTTTATTAATCTGAACAAATATAAGTTTATTAATCTGAACAAATATAAGTTTATTGATATCAGCAAATATAAGTTTATTGATATCAGCAAATATAAGTTTATTGATATCAGCAAATATAAGTTTATTGATATCAGCAAATATAAGTTTATTGATATCAGCAAATATAAGTTTATTGATATCAGCAAATATAAGTTTATTGATATCAGCAAATAGGGGGATCAAGATCCCCTGAGTATGATATTCTGAACAAAACAAATTATTCTCCATTAGGCAACGAAATGCTTGATTAAATAGATTCTCTAACTGACTAAGTATTTGAAAAAACCGGCTATTAAAGATGTCGTTAACTAATGATTTCAATTTGTTTGACGACCAAGGGGAACCAAACAATTTAAACAAATTATAATCATTTTTTATTCATCTTCCTTCCAATACTTGATAATGTTATATTTTCTAATACCGTTAATTTTAGCTTCTTTATAGAAGAATTCTTTTAAGAAACTATCATTTCTTAAAAAATTACTAAATGAAAGCCATGTATCATAAGTTTCATTAAACTTTTTATCATGATAAAAATCAGGTTTCATTAATTGATACATATATTTGCAGTCAATATAATCTTTACCATTATCACTTTTGACATATCTATCAAAAAACCATTCTTTGATTTTACATGATTCATTTATATAAGTATTTGTAGCTTCAATTACTTCTTGAGGAACACTAAAATTTCTTTCATTATCAAGATGTTTTTTGATATATGGCATCAGAATTCTGATAAAGGCAAATTTATATTTATCTATTATTTCGTCACTATCCATGTTTTTATTAACTTTATATTTAAAATTAGAATGATCAACTTTGTTATCGTCAACAACAAATTCAGATTTAAAAGGAATAGTTATTATCCTATCTTCTTCTACTACTGTTGTTGAATCTGATAATTTTGGTATTTTATTACATTCAATAATTAATGTAGAATGATTTACTTTACTAATATCATTGCTGCAACATTTTCTTGCTTCTAAATCTTCACTACCAGTAAAGTTTTTTAAATTTACACATTCTATTCTTTTACTACTGCTAGGTTCTTGAACCACAACTATTCTTTTCATATGAACTTTTGCTAATTCAGGATCACAAGTATTGTGATTTTCACTGAGAATTTTAGAATGTCCTCTAAGATAAAATTTACCAAAAGCACATTTTATTAATTTGGTTATAGTTGACTTCCCATTACGACCTTTACCATAAGCGAAGAAAACATTTTTAGAATATTTCCCTAATAATCCTGTGCTGATAACTTCAAGATATAGATCTCTTATTTCTTTATCGGGGAGTATCTGAGTAATCATTGTATTCACGAAATCAATTTCTTTATTTGTAGGTTCTCTCCAATCATACTCGGTTGTCATTGTAATATAATCATCATATTTATATTTTCTAAATTCACCGGTTTTTATATCAGATACACAGTTTTTATATCCAAATAGAAATGGTTTATGATCTAGTTTAATTTGAATATTTCTATCATAAAAATCATTATATATTTCAAAAACATTTTCTCCAAAAAGAGGTGATTTTAATTTATTAAGTTCTGATTGGATAAATTTTTTTCTATCATTGTTATCAAAATTAATTTTTTTATTTAGATAATCTAAAAAATCATATATGTCTTTTCTTATAAATTTCTTAAAAGAATGTTTATCTTTTCCCCATGTCATGCCATTAAAATATTTTATAATATATTCTACTTTATGATCATCATCTATTTCTGCAAAAACAAGAAAAATATTACCAGCTATAATATTCATACATAAAGATGTATATTCTGATGTAATATCAAGATTATATTTTCTTATAATTTGATCATATTTTATAGGATCATCTTCCTTAGCAAGATGATAAATTGTTCCAATAGTATATCCATTATCATTGACTTTGAATCCATCAAATCTTTCGTCTAAATCATCATATTTAGTATTAGATTTAGACGAAAACAATATATATAACTCATAAGCTGTACCATAATCAAAGTGGGTTTTCAACGCCATTGATACTTTCATCCAATCATCATGGGATACAGCTCTATTATATATACAATCATTAATAATATCAGTTATTTTTCGTTTTTCAATTTTATTATAGTATATATCATATTTAGAAGTTAATCGTACTAAACTAGTAGTGGTAGTAGTAGCAGTAGTGGTAGTAGTAGCAGTAGTTAGTGGTTTATCACTTTTAGTATTATTAATCTTTTTTTGCGATTTATTTTTAGGTAATACATTATTTATCTTATCTTCAATACTAGTAGCATTTTTATTAATATATCCAACAATAAAATATCTTATAAAAGAATTTTCTATATTATGTGATTCTAATGGTGGGGCGCCAACCTTTCTAGCATTAGAATCATCATTTGTGCTGCTTGTGACACTCTCTGTAGCTTTGATGTCATTGGTCTTACCATACTCTACTATCTCTCTTTCAATACACTCATCAATATCATAACATTTCATAATCTTATGAACACTATTAGATATTTCATCTTTATTAGTTGCTCCTTTGCTCTGATAAGGTAGCCTATAAAAGTGATCTCCATAAACTGATAAATCTAAGACCCCATCATATTCTGAATAAGTCTTAATAAAATTCTCAAACAACCTCTTCAATGTTTCACACGAAGCGTAATAATTGGGAATAACAAAATGATAAGAATTTGTTTTCTTTTTATTCTTTGTATAATAAATCATATTATCATGAATTCTAATATTCAATTTACATAAAAAATAATACCTAATTTTTATGTAAAAATACTTTATGTCATTTTCACCTCCATCAATGTCACCAAAGACAGTATACGTTCCAAATTTATTAATTCTCATATTGTAAAAATTATCTGTCTTCATAGATTCTTTTAGTTCTTTAAGCGGTAACTTTTTATACTTAGTTTCAATCATCTGATTAGTAAAATTATATTTTCTAATACTATAAACTCTATATTCATTGTTCTTAATTTCTTTTTCTATAATTTTATATTTGTCGTCACAGGAATCATCTTTAACTTCTTCCTCAACTTCTTCCTCAACTTCTTCCTCAACTTCTTCCTCAACTTCTTCCTCAACTTTGTCACAGTAATCTTCCATTAATATTCGATGATTTATAATCTAAATATCTTCTTAATTAACAATTATTATTAATCATTCAATTATTAATCATTCAATTAAAAAGAAAATATATTATATTAATTAACTAGATGACTAAACAAAACAAAGATATTTACTCTAAAGAAAGACAAGAAATATTTGACTATATCATTCATAGAGTTACAAACGGCACATTTTGTTTCTTTTATTCAGAACTAAAAAATCCAGATCTCAGCAGAGACATTGTAAATTTATCTGATGATATTGATAAATATTTTGCTCATGATCCAAGTAGAAGCGTACCTAAGAAAAAACTGCCACATTTATTCGCCCATTATATCATTAGAAAAGTTGTAATAGAGATGGGCTACAGTTTAAATAAATTATGTAAATATAATACCAAACTTGGTAAAAGAGATGGTCTCAAAGTAATTATAAGAAATGGTGGGACAATCAAGGAAAAAAATGTATCATCATGAACAAGAAGTTATTTGTGACAAGATTATGAATACCATCGCTGAAGAATTAAATGGAAGAAAATACATTCCCGTTAATCTTGACAAATATAATGATTTCATTGCAGAAATAGAACCAGATATTAAGAAATATTTCGCTATCAGCGAATGGCCTGTTTATTTTTATAAAGATAAAACTAAAAATATAAATTTAGGCATTATAAAGAGCACATTTAAGGCCAGTAATAAGAAAGTTACCAAGGGTTGGATAGTAAATGAAGCTAATATTCTAGATCTTTACTGGATAGATGAATATTAGTTTCATCTATTAACTGAAATATATTATATTTAAAAGTATTCATCATTATTTTTAATTTTACTTTACTTTCCTCCAGAGAACAATAAAGTGGACAGCTCTACTTTATTGTCATAAACAAAACTAAGCAAGAAAATTAACTTATATACTTTTAACAAAATAAATCATTCTCTCTTTTGCCGCGAATAATGGCCGGCTTGATCAAATAGATTCTCTAACTGACTAAGCATTTGACAAAGCGCGTCGTCAAAGATGTCGTTAATCAATGATTTCAATTTGTTTGACGACCAAGGGGAACTAATATCATAAACAATGTATAATCATTTTTTATTCATCTCTATTATTGATATTGTTAAAAATGTGTTTCAGAGTATTTCTGCTCTTACTCACACTTTTCATTCAACTCAAATATATTATTCTTTCATTTGTCAAACGAACAATGGCCAGCTTGATCAAATAGATTCTCTAACTGACTAAGCATTTGACAAAGCGCGTCGTCAAAGATGTCGTTAATCAATGATTTCAATTTGTTTGACGACCAAGGGGAACTAATATCATAAACAATGTATAATCATTTTTTATTCATCTCTATTATTGATATTGTTAAAAGTGTGAGTAAGAGTAGAAATACTGTGGAAAACACTTGTCATTCAACTCAAATAAATTATTCTTTCATTTTCAAACAAAGAATAAAATGCTGGAATAAATAGATTCTCTATTCAACTCAGCATCTAACAACCTCGAAACTCTATAATTGTTTTATTTATTGGTGAAACATTTCCACTTATTATGGTCGATTGTTTCTGTAAGATTTTGACAATATATTGTTTTTTTCATATGGTTCTTTTATTTGAAAAGTTATTTGGTGTTTTTTCAAATTACATTGTTTATGTTGATGAAAGATTATTGTATTAATTCATGACACATGAATAAGAGAATTCTCAATTGAATAAATATTATCTCTTATTTCTCTTTCCAAAAGAAAGATTATAATTCTGTTAATGGGAGAATTTATCTTTTTGATCTTTGTTAGCTCAAAAAGATAGATTTATTATTTTCTAAAGTTGGATCTAGTTTGTGTTGAATATAACTTGAACAATATTATTAACGAAATTAATTTATCTTCTTTTACAGCATATTCTTTTATTTGCGGAATAATATTAGATTCAATAAATATTGTTGAATGATTAGTTTTTGTGACATCATTGCTGTGTTGATGTCTTGCACAATAAGTTTATTAATCTTAAGAAAATAGGGGGACTCTGTCCCCGGGGGATCTTGATCCCCTAAGTTTATTGATTTCAGCAAATAGGGGGACCCTGTCCCCCGGGGGATCTTGATCCCCTAAGTTTATTGATCTCAGTAAATATGAGAATGATATTCTGAACAAATAGGGGGACCCTGTCCCCCGGGGGATCTTGATCCCCTAAGTTTATTGATCTCAGGAAATAGGGGGACCCTGTCCCCCGGGGGATCTTGATCCCCTAAGAATGATATTCTGAACAAAATACAAGTTTATTGATCTCAGGAAATAGGGGGACCCTGTCCCCCGGGGGATCTTGATCCCCTAAGAATGATATTCTGAACAAAATACAAGTTTATTGATCTCGGCAAATATGAGGATAATCTGAACAAAATAGGGGAACTCTGTCCCTAAAAATATAAATTTATGTATTATAAAAAGTGTATTAAAAGATAATAATAAGAAAATCACCAAGGGTTGGATAGTAAAGGAATCTAAGACTATAGAAGTTTATTGGATAGATGATTGTGTCAAATAAATCTTTTTATTTATATATACTGGAATATATTGCTATTAAGTTTATTTTCATTTTCTCCATTAATTCCGTTAAGTTTACTTTTATTTTCTCTAAACAAAAATAAAGTTATATTGTATCAATTTTATTTGATGTTGAATTAACTTTTGATACGATATAACTTTATTTTTAGGTGCAAAACTAGCTAAGAAAATTAACTTTATTTAATAACATCTAAATGTTTTTGTTTCGAATTGGGTGATAAAATTTATTTCATAGCTAAAGAAATAGCTGAATATTGGGAATATATAAATACTGCTGAGACTATCAAAAATAATGTTTCTGACAAAAATAAAATATTTAACGTTAATCTCAAGAAAATGATAAAAGAAAAAATAAAAAACATTAAAACTTCGTTCCCGCGATCTGACCGCGGGACTAATAAATACAATAAGGTAAGTAAATTCTTAGATACCTGTAAATATAATTCTATTTTTATTACTGAAGATGGATTATATGAATTAGTTTTAAGTCGACCAAAAAAGAAACTAAATCTTTTAAAAGATGGTTATATCTGACGTCCTCCCGTCAATCAGGAAGGCAGGATATCACTTATTTATCATGATAAGGTTGATGATGTGGGAGAAGTAGTTGATGCTGTTGAGGAAGCTGTTGAGGAAACTGTTGAGGAAGCTGTAAATGAAATCATTATTCTTGATAAAAATACAACTAACATAATTGCTCCTAATACTTTCAAGTATAATAATATAAATTTTTATTGTTTCGAATTAGATAATAAAATCTATTTTGTAGCTAAAGATGTGGCTGAATATTTGGAATATATAAATACTAACCAAGCTATTAAAAATCATGTGGAAGATGAGGACAAAATATCTAACGTTGATCTCAAGAAAATGATAGAAGAAAAAATAAAAAACATTAAAGCTTCGTTCCCCCGATCTGACCGGGGGACTAATAAATACAATAAGGTAAGTAAATTCTTAGATACCTGTAAATATAATTCTATTTTTATTACTGAAGATGGATTATATGAATTAGTTTTAAGTCGACCAAAAAAGAAACTAAATCTTTTAAAAGATGGGTTATATCTGACGTTCTCCTGTCAATCAGGAAGACAGGGTCATATACTCTGCCAGAATAAAAAACTTAGCAAAGAAAATACAGGATGCAGCATATATAAATTCATTCAAAAAGACACAATCAGCAATATATATTTTAAAATTAAAAAATGGTAGATATAAATACTGCTGATCCAATCAAAAATCATGTGGAAGATGAGGACAAACTGTCTAATGTTGATTTCAAAAAAATGATAAGAGAAAAAATTGATGAAGCTAAACAATCGCGGTCAAATCGCGATTGTGAGAAATATGAGAGGGTTAAAAAAATCCTATGTGCCTGTCATCCAGGTTCAATCTTTATTGTCTAAATTATTATAAAACCAATTATGGAAGTAGTTATGTATTTATTTATCAGATAATAAATGAACGATCAATACTTCACAAAATATAAGGATAACATTATTTCTTTCGTTATGATCAAAAATGTCTTATATTTTAAAAAGATTGATGTTGTCAAATTCCTCCCAGAGATAAAGTCATTATCTGGAATTACTTTATTGTCAAAAGATTGTAATAAAATAATTCTATCTAATTCGTCCAAAGAATTATTTATAGATACAGATATCAAAACTTCTGATAATGATTTCAATAAGTTTTTAGTTGATTATAACAACCATAAAAAGATATGTATTGATCACTTTGTCAAAGAAATTAATGACAATAGAATTATTCATTTCGGTCTTAATAATGATACATATTTTAGAGCAAAAGATATATTAGATTATCTTGGTATTCAGAAACCTAATAATATATTTGAAGATAATATTTATTCAGATTATATTGTAACAAAACAATGTCAGAATATACAGAGATATGATTTACAGATACTTTTGAGAACAGAACATTATAGGAATATTTATGTTAGTAAGAAAGGTATTGACGTTATGATGGAAAAGTATGGTGTTGAATGTTTGGATGAAGATTTTATGAACTTTATATCTAGACCATTTATTTATCATGATGAGGATGATGATGTGGGAGAAGTAGTTGATGCTGTTGAGGAAGCTGTTGAGGAAGCTGTTGAGGAAGCTGTTGAGGAAATCATTATTCTTGATAAAAATACAACTAACATAATTGCTCCTAATACTTTCAAGTATAATAATACAAATTTTTATTGTTTCGAATTAGATAATAAAATCTATTTTGTAGCTAAAGATGTGGCTGAATATTTGGAATATATAAATACTAACCAAGCTATTAAAAATCATGTGGAAGATGAGGACAAAATATCTAACGTTGATCTCAAGAAAATGATAGAAGAAAAAATAAAAAACATTAAAACTTCGTTCCATCTATCTGATAGATGGACTAATAAATACAATAAGGTAAGTAAATTCTTAGATACCTGTAAATATAATTCTATTTTTATTACTGAAGAAGGATTATATGACTTAGCTTTAAAGTCAACCAAAAAGGAAGCTAAAGCTTTTAAAAGATGGGTTATATCTGACGTTCTCCCGTCAATCAGGAAGGCAGGATCGTATACTCTGCCAGGAGCTGCTGCTGCTAGTTCGTCCATCATACCTATCATACCTATCATACCTATCATACCTACCAAAATAAAAAACTTAGCAAAGAAAATACAGGATGCAGCATATATAAATTCATTCAAAAAGACACAATCGGCAATATATATTTTAAAATTAAAAAATGGTAGATATAAGTATGGGAAAACAATGGATATCAGAGGTAGGTTAGCTATACATAAGAAAGAATTAGATTATGAAGAAATTATAGCTATATTTCCTTGTGAAACTGAAGACCAAGCTAAGCAGTTAGAGACAACCATTAATGACTTTATCAATGACGTTGGAATTAGGGAAATCCAGGATGGACACAGAGAGATCTTTAATATGTGTCAGGAAGATCTAGAATTAATGATTAATGAGATTAATAAAGTTAATTTATATATGATTGAACAGGATAGATTAGCGACTGGGTTGTCGGATACGGATACGGAGTTGGAGAAATTGAGACTTGAAGCTGAAACTAATAAAGAAATTAAGTTTAAAGAAATGGAAACTAATAAAGAAATTAAGTTTAAAGAAATGGAAACTAATAAAGAAATTAAATTTAAGGAAATAGAAAAAGAAATTAAATTTAAGGAATCTGAGGATAATAAAGAAAAAGAAATTAAATTTAAGGAATTAGAATATAAGAATAAAAATCAAAATACTGATTAATGTTCTGAACAGCACTCAAAGATATTCTCATTCCAACTATAATTGTTGTTAAACTACTCAGGGGGGTACCCCCTCCCCCGTCCTTAATACAATATAATTTTATTTTCAGCTATAAAACTAAGAAAATTAACTTTTCCCACTATCATCTTTGACGTTGTTCTAATAACCATTTTAGTTTTTATCCTATAAACTTTCCTTTCATTTGCCGCGAACAATGGCCGGCTTGATCAAATAGATTCTCTAGCTGACTAAGCATTTGACAAAGCGCGTCGTCAAAGATGTTGTTAACTAATGATTTCAATTTGTTTGACGACCAAGGGGAACTAATATCCTAAACAATGTATAATCATTTTTTATTCATCTCAAATATATTATTCTTTCATTTGTCAAACGAACAATGGCCGGCTTGATCAAATAGATTCTCTAGCTGACTAAGCATTTGACAAAGCGCGTCGTCAAAGATGTTGTTAACTAATGATTTCAATTTGTTTGACGACCAAGGGGAACTAATATCCTAAACAATGTATAATCATTTTTTATTCATCTCAAATATATTATTCTTTCATTTGTCAAACGAACAATGGCCGGCTTGATCAAATAGATTCTCTAGCTGACTAAGCATTTGACAAAGCGCGTCGTCAAAGATGTTGTTAACTAATGATTTCAATTTGTTTGACGACCAAGGGGAACTAATATCCTAAACAATGTATAATCATTTTTTATTCATCTCTATTATTGATATTGTTAAGAGTGTGAGTAGAAATACTGTGGAAAATACTTGTCATTCAAAACAAAATATATTATTCTTTCATTTGTCAAACGAACAATGAAATGCTGGAATAAATAGATTCTCTATCTGACTAAGCATTTGACAACCTCGAAACTCTATAATTATTTTATTTATTGGTGAAACATTTCCACTTATTATGGTCGATTGTTTCAGTAAGATTTTGACAATATATTGTTTTTTTCATATGGTTCTTTTATTTGAAAAGTTATTTGGTGTTTTTTCAAATTACATTGTTTATGTTGATGAAAGATTATTGTATAAATTTATGACAAATGAATGGGAGATTTTTTCAATTGAAAAAATATTATATCTTATTTCTTTTTCCAAAAGAAAGATTATAATTCTGTTAATGGGAGAATTTATCTTTTTGATCTTTGTTAGCTCAAAAAGATAGATTTATTATTTTCTAAAGTTGGTTCTAGTTTGTGTTGAATATAACTTGAACAAATGGGGGGGGGACTCTGTCCCCCTGAGTTTAAAGATATTAATATTTAGTTATAGTTTTAAAGAAAAGATTATCTAATTCAACCAATGGCTACTACCAAAGATAAAAGTATGTATTCAAAAGAAAGAAAAGAAATATTTGATTACGTCATCCACAGAGTTACAAACAATACATATTGTTTTTTTACAACTTCATATAATAAAAATGAAGATCTTCATAAAGATATTATAAATTTATCTGATGATATTATCAAATATTTTGCGTATGATAAAGAAAGAAATGAACGGAAGAAAAAGATTCCTAGTAGATATGCTACATATTTAATTAATAAAGTTGTAAAAGAATCTGGTTATAAGTTTACTGGTTTGACTAAATATAGTAAAGAAAAGGGTGAAAGAGATAGACTTAAAGTAATAGTATTACAGGAAAAAGAGAATGGCGAGAACTAGGAAAAACATTATTTTTGTCAATCAAAAACAGGATATTCTTGAGAAAATTATTAATAAATATATTCAGTATGAAAATGGTAGAAAATATTTTTATTTAGATTTTAATGATAGTGATAATTTTATTGAAAATCTTGAAGATGATATAAAAAAATGTTTCTGTGTTTCCAAGTGGGCTGTATATAATAGGAATATTAGTAAAAATAGAGATTTATTAGTTGTAAAAAGTATATTTAGGGATATGGGGAAGGAGTTGACTAAGGGTTGGAAGATAAAGGATTCTAATAAAATGGTAGATATTTACTGGATAGATGATTGAAAATATTAGTTTTTATTTATAAACTGAAATAGATTGGTTAGAAAAGTAATTGACATTATTCTTATTTTTCATTTTCTCTAAATAATAATAAAGTTATATCATAACAGTTCTTGATTTTATTTCTTATTAAAGTGATTATTTTTACAGTTTGAAGAAAAGGTTAAGAACTATTATGGTATAACTTTATTATTTTTATGTATAAAATTATGTTGGATAGCAGCAGAAATGTACTGAAACGATGGTGTAATGAGTACAAATATATTTAACTCTATAAGAATCTTTCTCAGCTTTATTATTAATTTCTTCACCGTCTATTTCTATATTGAGTCTCTTGAGAGCCAGCATTAGAATTAAATAATTGGTTTAATTCAGTAAACATTTTTTCAACTGGTTCATATGTAGTCCAACCACAAAACATTAAGACAGCATCATACTTTTTTATTTCATCTTGAACACTGGATCCACTGGGGTCACTGGATTCACTGAGTTCACTGAGTCCAAACATATGTTTAATATTCTTCCATGCATTTGATAAGATTGAACTATCATTTACATATAAACAATCACTAGAAGTAGGAACGAAAGTAAGTTCAACTTTACATTTTTCATTTATTTTTTTTTCAAATTCTTTTTTATTCTTTTCATATTCTTCATTCGTATTATAAACATTCATTATGCTATTAGATTCATTTTTTTTTAAATATAACCATTTACTATTAATAGAATCTCCAATTACAAGAATTCTTATTTTATTATTAGCGGGGTTCCCGGGAATCTCAAGATAGCATTTAATTTTTTGAACAAGTTTTTCCATAATTTCAATAAAATGTTCTTTAGTTAGATGATCTTTATCTAACCATTTATCTGTATCTACATTTCTAGTTATTGTTCCTTCATATCTTGGATCAAGCCAATCTAAAACTGATACATGCTTGTTTTTGAAGTATTTATCTGTTTCAGCATAAGGTTTACATCTCCAAGTCCCTACTGAATTTTTAGTTAGAAAAAAAGAGGGTTTTGATTTTTTATTATTTTCAGGATGATAATGGAATAATGTATTATCAGTGTATAAAATATTTTGTTCATATTCTTTCAATAATTTTTTTAATAGATCTAATTTCTTTTGACAAACTTCAAAACAAAATTTAACGTTTTCAAAAGGTATCCATCCAAAATGACATCCATCAAATATTAATGCATAATGTTTATTACTACATTTTCTAATTGAGAATAACATATATGCAGGTAAATTTAAAAAGTATGTTTTTTCTATATAATTATCTTTATTAATATCATTGTCATAAAGAGGAACATTATGTATAACAAATGCAAGATTTGAATAATATTTTTTCGGATCATCTTGTTCATTTTTATTAAGTTTATAATTATGCATAGCGGTTATTTCAGTTTTACTTTCATCTAAAGAAAATAAATGACAGTAACAAATAAAATCTTTGAACTCATAATTGTTTGAAAAGTTTATACAACTTTCTGGATGTTTTTTGAGATAATCAGTAGAAATTTTATTTTCTAAATTATAAGAACTTATATCACGTTTATTATATAATAAATTATCAATTATGCTATCATAATGTTCATTTATTTTTTTATCATCTTGATTATCAGTTTCATCGAAAAACTTTATTGTTTTTATATTTATTTGTTTTGATTGCGGGGATTGTAAGGACGCATCTTGCCCCTCTTCTTCTGCAGGTGGTTGCTCCTCTTCTTCTGCAGGTGGTTGCTCCTCTTCTTCTGCAGGTGGTTGCTCTAGGTGCTGCCCTTCTGGCTCTGGGCCCCCTCCTAGCTGCCGTCTTCTTACTGTCTCGGAACCTCCTCCTTTATACAAATTTTTATATCTCATATATATTAAATAACATTTTTTGATATACATAAATTATTAAAATTGTTTTAATATTATAATCATTCTTGAGTACACTAAATCTTTTTTATTTTCCAAACAATTAGTTAGAATATAAATCTGTGATTTGGGAATCAGTTTCTCTGGCAATAGAAGGAATTTAAAATCTTTAAAATAATAAATTATCAAACTAGGAATTTAATTGTTCCACTTTGTTTGGTAGTAATTGTATTAATATAATGGACTAAACTAAAAGAAAAGAAGTATATAGTTATTAAAGTATAATATGAATTTTGACAATCAATCAACTATCTTTTATTCTGATGAAACCAGTAGTGTTGATCAAGATAATAGTATCTATGGTGACAAAGATTATTATTTTACAATGTATGAAAATAAGAGTATCTTGTTTACTGTTGTAGGAGATATCTTATATTGCAGAAAGAGTGATATTTTCAGATATCTTCCAAAGATTAAATCATTATCTATTAAAACTATTCTCAAAGAATATAAAGAATATAAAGATTATGATGGCACTGTACTTGACTTCTTTTCTCCTAGTGACACCTTTGTAAAGGTTTCTAATATCAAATCTAGTAAACATATTAATGCTATGAATGCTGATTTTGTTCATTATTTAAATGATTATAAGAACCATAAAAGAATTTATATTGATCAATATACTGATCATATTAATGGTAAGAGGATTAATTCGTTTATGATTAATGATGAAAGATATTTCAATGCAAAGGATGTAATAAGGTATTTTGGGTGTAAAATCTCTACTAATATATTTATGACTAGAGAGTATTACTCAGATTGTTTCCTGATAAAGGAGGCAATTGAAACATCAAAAGATTCTCTGAATATCTTTCTGACAACAGAACCTGATAAGACTATTTATATTAATAAGAAAGGTATTGATATTATGATAGATAAATATAAAATTAAAGATATAGATTTTCAGTTTAAAGAGTTTATATCTAAAACTCTTGTTGAAAATGATGCGGGGTTAGAGATAGAGAAAGTTATCCCTAAATCAGTGCCTAATACTACGGAAGAAAAATGTATTAGTATTAGATATATAGAATCATTTGATCAGTCTAAACCTATGGTTTATATTTTGCGGATTGTTGATGATATATATGCTCATGGAATTGCTGTTAATGGGGAGGAAATGTTAGAAAAGTATTATGGACATATGATATTTGGTAAAGTTATGCAGATATTTAGTTGTGACAATATGGATCAATGTAATAGATTAAGTCCTTTTATTAGTAGTAAGATTAGAAAAATTAGGATGTAAAAATAACTTTTTTTGTGATAGTTTATAAAAGAAAAATAATTACTGGATAATGGTTTTTCTTTTATAGATTTGGGAATATTGTCAGTGGAAAGTTTGGGGGATGAATGAATGATTATTTTTTGCGGATAGAGTTTGGTTGGGGGGGATAGAAAATATGATTGGTAATTAGTTTGTGGGGTTGTGGTATAGGAGTTATAATTGTATTAATGGTAAATAAGTTTGTTTATTGGTTGAAGATTGAGGTGGTAGTAATATTAATTTATATATAAAGGAGAAATAAAATTATTTCACCTGGTGTGAGAAGTTGAAAAGATGGAAAAACCAGGTGGCCGCTTGGGGGCAGAGAGTGGGGGCACCGCGCGGGGGGGAATGGCTCCCCCGCAGCGATAAGGGGAGCAGAGCGGATCATGCTAGAGAGGGGGCACCGCTGCGGGGGGGAATGGCTCCCCCGCAGCGGTAGGGGGCGGCAAGCTTCAAAAGTGCCGTGCAAAAAACAGGATGAGGGGGACTAAAGCCCCCAAGAAAGAAGCTCGCCAACGAGGAAGTGATCTAGTTTCGTCCTAAGGACGAGGAACACCTCCTTGTAGTGAGCCGCCTTCTTTGCCTCGGTGACCGCCCTCGCGGCCACCATGGCATCGATCCTGTCAGAGAGGGCCGCCTTTGCTTCGTTCGCTCCCGGCCTGTACATAGGGCGAACGACGACGGCCATCATGTCATGCAAGGCAATGCCCATAGCCTCCTCGACCTCTCCTGTACGAGAGGGAAGGGGCGGGGGAACGTTCCCGTCGAGGTCCAGCACATTCGTGGGACGCTCAGACGGGGCGTTGAGGTACTCCTGCCCGTGGTGGGTGCGCTGCTCGAGGAGAAGCGCGGCGCCCATCTTGACGACGGGAGAGGAGGAGGGGGGATCCGTAAAGAGCGAGTAACTCGAAAGGCGAACCTAACAAGCGAGCGTCTTGAGCCAAAATAGCTACGGTGATGTTTGTTCTGATTGTTGTATATAGAGGTAAAAATATCTCAATTTTTTTTGGTTGAGAATATATAAGTTTATGATTTTTTTTTGATTGAGAATATATTAATTTATATATAAAGGAGAAATAAAATTATTTCACCTGGTGTGAAAAGTTGGAAGGATGGAAAAACCAGGTGGCCGCTTGGGGGCAGAGAGTGGGGGCACCGCTGCGGGGGGGAATGGCTCCCCCGCAGCGATAAGGGGAGCAGAGCGGATCATGCTAGAGAGGGGGCACCGCTGCGGGGGGGAATGGCTCCCCCGCAGCGGTAGGGGGGTGCGACACGACAAGCTGTGCGCTAGCAGGGGCGGCATGCTGCTCTGGGATTGGGTGGTTGGGAGAGCCCCTGTACACACCTATCGACCAAAGCAGCTTAAGAAGTGCCGCGAAAGTGTGCCTATTAGGCGACGCTCACTCTTCGGTAAGCGCCGCCACCGTGCCCCAATAGACACAGTTGAAAAAACCGTCCAACTCCGCCGTGGAACCCATGTTCCACCCCCCAAAAATGAGGATGGCGTCGTAGTAGGAGGGTGGCGAGCATGCAAGCCTTGTCTCAATCTGCTTATAGAATGAGCGCTTGGCAAAGGGGTCCGACTGGTCCCACGAGTCCCATCCATAAGGAGAGGTCCCGGGGATGGCGTCGAACGTCACCTCTGCGTTAGGCATGAATTTGCCCTCAAAACGGGCGCGCGAGGCGGCGACAACCTGGGGATCGTGGTGTCTGTACACCCAGGTGCTGCCATCCGTGCCGTACCCGGCCTCGACTCGTGACTTCCTCTTCATCCAGTTGCTGGATGTCGAGTCGCCCACGAGGAGAATCCTAGGGCAGGCCAAATTTAGGGACGCCGCGATCTTGTTCACCAGAGGGCGAACGAGGTCAGCAGCGGTCTCCTCGGTCGGGTGGTCTGAATCCTCCCAACCTTTGCCAACGGTCCGCTTCGCGGCGTTGAAAAACTTGCACGGCAGCCAGTCAAGCGGCACGGCTCCGTGGGACGCGAAGTCTGCGTCCAGAAGGGCTGCATTGGGGTCCGAACCCCAGTCGCCCACGTTGTTCCTGGTGAAAAACACAGGCGTGGGGAGAGCAAAAGCAGCGCGGGTATTGGCCCGGACCTTGCGGGCGCGGAGGCCCGCGCGGCTCTTGCGCGCGCGCACAGCCGAGGCCGCGCGGGCGGCGCGCAGGGCCGCGATGGTCTTCGTGGCAGCCATGGTGGCGGCTGCGAAAAGGAGGGGGAGAAGGGTCCGTGAAGAGCGAGTGGCTGGAGAGGCAAGCCTGACCAACAGAGCGTCTTGAGCCTAAATGGCTACGGTGGTGTTTGTTTTTATCTTCTTATTTAGAGCTTAAAATATTTCAATTTTTTGGTTGATTTTAATTGAAGAATAGAGATAAATTAGGATTGGATGGTTTATAGGTTTGTTTATTAGTTAAAGATTGAGATAATAGTGATATTAATTTATATATAGAGAAGAAATAAAATTATTTCACCTGGTTATGATACTGATATTTGTTGAAATCAATAAATTCATATATTTGTTGATAATAGTAATAAAGAATTATTAGAAAATAAATTCTTGTCTTGGTTGTAGCATAAAAATAAAATTATTTTCGCAATTGAAAAATATGTGTGTATGAGTGGGAGGGTAGCAGAAGGGTATCCGCTACTTCCACATAGTCCAGCAACAAAATGTTGCTGGGTGAAAAGGGGGAGGGTGGACTGGTGTTCTCCTGAGAGTAGGGACACCAGCCCAAAGTACTTATCTATTCTTATATATAGAGCTTAAAATATTTCAATTTTTTTAAAGTTTTATATTTTATAATTATAGTGATTAGTTTGATATTTATTAGTTAAAATAACATTAAAGTTATGGTTTCTTAATCTGATTGTCATTGTTAACAGAAAATAAGGGGAAATCGTAACTTTAATATTATTAGAGGAAAAATGAAAATATCAGGATTGATCTGGTAAATTTATGAATAAATAAATAATAAAATTAATCCAAAATAAAATTATTTCGGTGCAGGCTGTCGAAGAGCTGCAGGCTGTACAACAGTAGCCAGGGGAACAAGGGAAGCTGGTGAAACACTCTGCTAAACAATGTGCGGATCTCTACCTGAAGAAAACAGTGGCTGGGCTGGGAGCCCCCGTGCCCACCGTGATCAAACAGGCTTAAGAAAGACATTGGTGAACGGGCTCTGTTAGGGCCAGGCTGCTAGAGCCCAACACACTGAACAAAGCCACGGTAGCACCAGATGACTAACTCACTTGAGGAGGTCCGCCCACGTCGCAGCGGCTGCAGTCACAGCAGCCTTGGCCTTGGCCGCTGCCGCAGCCTTGGCCGCTGCCGCAGCCTCTGCCTCAGCGCGGGCCTTGAGAAGGGCCGTCTCGGCGTTGGAAGTCCACACTGTGGCCCGAGGGGCCGAGATGGGGATCTCCACGACGACCTCTCTACGTGCTGCTCGCTGCCTGCGCGCCTCAGCCGCCTCTGCGATCAGAGCTGCATCGATAGCAGCCTGGTGCACGAGGGCCTCGCTGTGACGGGCTGCAGTTGCAGCTGCCTCGGCCTCAGCCTCAGCGGCACGACGGTTGGCGTTGCGGGAACGCTTTTCCATCTTGCGCTGGAGGACGACTGCTGCCGTGCGCTCACTGGGAGAGCGGGTGTCGGCGAGGGTCGGCACGGCGCGCTCCGTGTGGCTGCAGCAGCTGGCGCGGGGCGCCATTGCAGGTGGCGGGGATGGGAAGCAAAAATGTCCGTAGGGTAACTAGAGAGAGAGAGAATCTCGAGATCACCTTGAGCCAAAATGGCTACGGTAATATTTGTTTTGATTGTATGATATAGATTTAAAAATAATTCATTTTTTTTTTGGTTGAATCTTTATTTGAACTAGATATTAGTTGTTATGTTGGGCGAAGGGTTACTATAAACCTTTCCTAAACAAAGGGTTACTATAAACCTTTCCTAAACAAAGGGTTCCCATAAACCTTTCCTAGGATTATTGTTTTCTATCTGGGCCCACCAGTATGAAGGAATTTCTTTACCTTTTAGATGGAAGGTCCACCACCAGCGCTGATTTCCATCATCTTCAAAATGAAACCACCAGATTTTTTCATATATACCTGTATATTTTTCAGCATCTCTTGCTTCAGCTAGTTCCCAGGAAGCTATTGTTGCAGCTCTACTAGATCTAATAGCTGTAAGGATGGCTTCTTTTGCTGCTCTGTGCCTCATTGCTGTAATATCTTTTGCTATTTTTATTATATTACTAGAAGTAGTTATTAGTCCTTCTTGAAGAACTGTTTCTAATTCATATTCAGCTGTTTCTGCTTCATCTGCAGCGATGTCAGCATCTTCTGCGGCAATATCAGCAAGATCTTTAGCAACTTGAGCTTTACATTCGAGATACTTGATAGATACCATTGTAATTGGATAGCTGAATGAAAGCAGACTTAAATGTGAGATCTTTTTGTATGGTGATGTTTCTTATAATAATTATTATTAAGATGATTATTTATTCATTTTTTATAAAACTAATAAATAATTATGATAGATGAAACTTGTGGACATAAGGGAGAAATAAAATTATTTCACCTGGTGGGAGAAATGAAAGGATGGGGGGTTGCCGCGTGGCCGCTTGGGGGTAGAGAGAGGGGATGGATACCTCTGTCCCTGCTTAAGCTTTGAGTAGTAATATATAAAAATTTATAAATTTAGAAGATATAAAAATTTATAAATTTAGAAGATATAAAAATTTATAAATTTAGAAGATATAAAAATTTATAAATTTAGAAGATATAAAAATTTATAAATTTAGAAGATATAAAAATTTATATCATTTCCCAAACATCCATATTATAAAGACACCTATGGAGGCAACAAGAGCAGGCCATATAGTTGGTTGAATATCTTCATCCTCACTGAGTTCTTCTGAGACATATTGGGTGCATTGGGGATATTGGGTGTCTTGGATACCTGGGATACCTGGGATACCTTGAACACAAGATATTACTCGTTCTGACAAAGTACTTTCTGATGTCTTTGGAGAATTAGTTTCAATGTCTATATCTGTATCATTGATTAGATAATATTCACCACTTTGTTCCATTTTTTAATACTGTAACAAGTTTAATCGATTTTATGTTTTTATTCAGGCTTAATGTATGATGATTTTTGTTTTAATCTTTTTGATTCTTAATATAAAAAATTCATTTTTTTATATTAAGATATTATTTATAGGAAATATGTTAGTTATAAAAATAAAATTATTTTTATTTTTGTTGTATAAGGCTGCGCTGAGAAGTACTGTACATCTATCAGTGGTGCAACCTGCAATAGGATTCATTTGAGTGAGTATACAGGAATAACAGCTTCGTGCTCTACCACGTTCCCACATGAAGCTGTCCCATCATCCATTCATTAGGTGCTAAAAAATCGTTCTGATCAAACATCTCCATCTTGAACTCTAGATTATCAAGAGCTCTCATAGATTCGTATCTGAGGTCAGATGCTTGATCAAAGCGTTTTTTAGATTCTTCCATGATGGATGGTGTTGGAGACGATATATACATGAGATCTGCAAAATCCTTCATCTTGTTCATCATCTCAACAAGCATATTCATCATGATACATCTGTCCTCGATGTCTTTCTCACATGCACTGGCGCAAACTAGGCTAGTATGAAAGTCATCAAGACTAACTAGAGCGTTCTCGAAGTCTACAGCGAACTCTTTGAACTTTCTTACAAAAGTAGATTCCGTCTGTCTTATGATGAGTTGTAGAGCTCGAGAACTTGCCGTTTGATTTGCTGTCATCCCTAGCATCTTGACGGCCTTGAACTCTTCAAGTTCATCTCTGAAGAGTTGTTCTGCTGTATCTACAGCATAATCGAACATTGCTATAATAACAGAGCGATGAGCTTTTGCTACTACAATAACAGGATTGAGTTTTGTCTGAAAACTCTCACTGCATACGATATTGTTTATATTAACAGTACTATTTAAAGAATAAAATATTTCAATTTTTAGACAATTGTGAGATATTACGCCAATAAAGATAATTAATTATAAAATAAAGTTATTCAAAATAAAATTATTTTTAGGGATAGAAGATAAAGCTTTAACCTGATAAAAGTTATTTTATATACTAAAAATTTAGTTTATTACATATATCGTTATTAGTTTAGTTATACATATCATTTATCTGGTTCAAGAAGATCCCAGTTGTTTGTTAAAAACATATAAAGGAATAAGAGAAATCCTTCAATCCAAGTTAGCTCTCCAATGTCAGATGTTGCTGGTTCTACAAGATAAAATTCATCTTTTAAAACTTGTTCGATTGATTCATATACCATCACAAAATCCTCTTCAGATTTTGTCATGTTTATGATTGGTTACGATTGGTTACGATTGGTTACGATTGGTTACGATTGGTTATATATTATATCTGGTAATGTATCAACGATCAAGAACTAAACTAAGCGCAAAGTTCTAGGGTGATATTTATTTTGTCTTGTATATCTATAATAAACAGATCTTCATTTTTTTATAAATAACATTTATATTTATACAATATTATTTTCAATCTTATATTTTAAATTAATTAATTGAATTTTCAACTTTTCTAAATATGGAAATATAAGATATTCATACTCGAATAATTTTGTACCATAATTATTTTTCTTAAATTCAATAAAATTATGTATGATAATATAATACTGAAGAAGTACCATATTATATATTGTTATTTTATCGTTGGAACACGATCTTTTTAATCTTTTTATTCTTTTATCACAATCCTGTAAAAGAATAGAAAATTGTTGTAAATGATATTGATGATAACCTCGTATATTTTTCTTTCGTAAAATATTTTGTTGTTTATAAAATTCTTTTGAATTATCAAACTTATTTTCTTTTATATTATCATTATTAACATAATTATCTTCATCATGCTCCCTTATATCGCAACAAATTTCTGCTAAATAATATATTTGTGTTTTAACAGTATAATTTTCTTCTTCTAACCTTAAATCTGCTGCTTGTTTTTGCAACATCATAGCATTTGCAGAACTAATCATATAAGGATTTTTTTTAATTATGTCCATTAGTGTAGTAATGTGCTATTGTGGTATATGAATTTAATATCTTTATGGTTCAATAAAAGATATGACGGTATTACTTTTTTTATTATTTCTAATCAAAGTATATTTTTTTCATTTTTTAGTCAAAATATATTTTAGTTAATTTATACTCTGGAAAACTATAAAGATAAAATTATTTTTAGGGTTTTCCGGATGAAAACGGCAGCAATTGTATGCTAATCATAAAATCAGCTTACATCGGTTCTACTGCGGTTGACACCCATATAATACTATAGATTATATTTATATTCATAGAATTAAATTTTCATTTTTTTTTAAATTAAATTAATTATTTTATATAACTTGATATTACATTATCATTCTGGAGAGTTTTTGAGAGATATTTAAATGATTTACTGTTATTTTTGACAGCGGTTAATCCTATTTCATAATCATTACAAAAAGAATCTAGAACATACTTTAAACAAAGACCATCATTGTTGACGGCTGCTAATACAACATCTCTATCATTTTTAATATTTTTTGGCGCAAATAGCAAAGATTTTCCTTTATTATTAACAGCTTGTATTAGTAAATTCTTATCATTGCGGAGATGAACTGAAGCATATTTAAATGCATATCCATCGTTGCAAACAGCTGCTGAAACAACGTCTCTATTATTACGAAGGATATTTGATACATTTTCTAAATAAAGTCCATTCTTTTTAACTATTATCAATGCAATTTCTTTATTATTAAGTAGATTTGCAGAAATATATTTAACTGATGAAATGTTTGACTCAATTGCTGCTAATACTACTTGCCTATTGTTACGAAGAATATCTGAAGCATATTCTAATGCATTTGCATCAATTTTAACGGCTGTCAAAACTGTTTCTTTATCATTACGGAGATTATCTGATGCATATCTAAGCGCCATGGGATCATTTTTGATTGCACTTAATACTACTTTTTTATCACCTTGAAGTTTTTTGGAAGCTAAATCTAAAAAACTTCCATTTAAGCTGATAAATGCTAATACAATTTCTTTATCATTGTTAAAATAATCCAAAATATGTCTATCTTCATATGTCAAATTATTGAAATTATATATAACTTGTAAAATAATATTTCTATTCTCATAAAACTCACGTTTTAAATATTTAAATGATAGGACATCATTTTTGATAGCCAAAACTATCATATTAATATCATACATATCAATAATATATTCAATAATTAGACCATTATATTCTATTGCTTTGATCAAAAACGTCATATTCTCAGAATAACATTTTGGTATCTTGTTCAAAAGTGAATGATTTAACTGTATTCCTTGTAATATTATATCAATATCATTTGATTGTTCTTCTGACAAAAAGTCATAAATATGAATGCTATATTTTAATACTTCCATTATTAATTCTTTACTAGAGGCTGCAGCCAGAGTTGGAGTTTTTAATATTTTTAATATATTATATGCATTTATTCCATTATTATCTAATTTCTTTTTGTTTTCATATTCATCTCTATATTTAGAAATAATATCTTTGAATCTTTTCACAGATTGAACTTTATTTTCCTCTGTATTTTCCTCTGTATTTTCCTCTGTATTTTCCTCTGTATTTTCCTCTGTATTTTCCTCTGTATTTTTCTCTGTATTTTCCTCTGTATTTTCCTCTGTATTTTCCTCTAACATAATTTCAAGAGATACATTATCATATCTTTCAATCAATGCTTCCATAATATCTTTATTATCATTATAGTATGATACTATAATGAATATTATATTACTTGGTATAGAAGTGAAGTTATTAATTATAATATAATAAACTATGGATGGATACAAATGTATATTTATACATGTATTTAAACAATTAAATATTTGGGTTTGTTTATATAAAACTTCAAAGATCCCATAAACTGTACTTCCAGGAGAAACAGAATCTAATTTATTCATTTCTAAGTATCTAATATCTGTATTTATATAAAATTTAATACTATAAACAATAACATTATCTTTCCCATCATTATAAACTATTTTTCCTATTTTTTGATAATCTTTTTCTTGTATAACAATACCTGATAATGAAAGTATTGTTATATTTTTTGCTGTAATATAATCTACAATCATAATCTCCTAAGATATAATTTATAATATATGATGTTATTTAATTATATATTATTCATTTTTTTTTATGATAATCTGTTAAAATTAATAGATTTAATATAATATTATTGTAAATATTATTGCAGTTATAATATCATAGTCTTATTCTCTTCTTTGTATCGCATATACGATACTTTAGAACCCCTGAGAAGAAGGCTAACTATTTAATTTAGATGCAAAGCTGCAACAACGCTCGCATGGAGTCAGTGAGCAGCAGATGAACAATAGACAGTTTCAAGAACATACACTCAGCTAAGCTGGAGCCGATTATATATGCCTTTATTCTGTATACTGCTCATAAAGTTAGAAACCTTATAATATCACCGGATCATATGCAATGTGATCATTTACACTCGCTAGAGAACAAAGCCGAAACTCCGATCTAGGGTTCCAATGAATATCGCAAAGATGTGATATTAATAAAGTACATATCTGTTAAATATATATATACCTTTCATAGATTTATAATTTCATTTTTTTTTATTATCTAGATTCTTTTCCGTAGTTCGTCTGGAACATATTTAATAGCACTGCTATTTTGATTCAAAGCAATCTTAACTACATTAATAGAATTTTTTAATTCTGTAGAAGCATATTTTAAAGATAATCCTTCATTCGTTATTGCCGTTAATACTACTTCAATATCATCATTATATTCAGGAAAATGCTCTAGATACAATCCTGAATATTTATCTAGGATTGATATAATAAATTCTCTGGTTATATTTTGTTTTGGGATGTACAATATAAAATCACTGAAAATACTTATTATTTGCATACTTATAGACCAAAAGTATTCATCTTTAGGTTCACTATTGCGAAAATCAAATTTTTTACCATAATCTAATCCAGTCAAAGATATATCCTTCTTCATCAGATAACAATGTTGTATTTCATTGATACAGTATTGGTTGCAGATAAATAATGCTTCTATATTATTGCTATTTTGTTTCTTGTTCAGTGCTATATATTTATAATTTTCATAATTGCTTTTAATAATACCAATGTAATAAATACTTAATGCTTTTATATGGTTAGGAGGAAAATACTTTAATATTGGAGATATAACATATCTGTTTTCTGTGTCTTGATCTGACCTAAATGGGAATTTAATAATATAACAATAAAGATCTATTCTATTAAATAGTTGTTTTAATGAGATTACTCTGAGAAAGACTTCATTAAACAATATTGATTTTTTGATATATTTAATTGTTTTAATATTACAATTTACTAACGTACAGTTTATTAAAACATCAGATAATAAATCATCATCTAGATGTATAACATTCGTTTCGTTTGACTGAACTGCGATAGCAATATTATCTATATCCCTTTTAAACTTACAAGATAGATACTGAAAACACTCATTAAAGTGTTGGATTAAATGACGTCCAATATTAAAATCATCCTTCAACTCATTACTCATATTTTTAACACATTCTAATAGATAATCTCGTATCAATCCTTGATATTTAGTTTGATCATAATCGTATAATCTTTCATAGATTTTAACAGATAAAAATATCAAGTTAGTCATAAAGAATCTTTCTTCAATAATATTTCTTTTATTAATCTTTGCTTTCTTTGACTTGTACATATCTCTAACATAAACATTAATAAATTCAACAATATCATAGTTATTTTTCTGTTTTTCTGCAATATTAATTAAGATAATTTCATTAATATCCATTATATCCGACAATAAATAATTAACAAATTTAGTATTTGTTAATACTTCATAATCTACAGTTACAAAATTATTAGGATCAATATTTATATCATTGACTTGTATATCATTTATACATTCATACATTATAAATGGAGATGTTTCTATCAAATACATTTTTTCATCATTATATTTTTCTATATCGTTAAAATTATACATCAATATCTTTTCATTATATACACAATAGAAATTAGCATATATGTATGTTCCATTATCTGAAAGTAAAGTTTGATCAAAGTTTATTTTATCAATTGTTTCATTGACATATTCATTTAGTGTATTATTATATTCAACTTTAAGTACATTTAATGTTTTTGATAAATTTATTTCCAAGATTGAATTTATATTCATATTTAATTTTACTATTAAATCTTTCAATTATTGCTGGTGTTGGTAATACTAGCTTCAGTAATACTAGCTTCAGTAACACTAGCTTCAGTAATACTAGCTTTGGTAACAATGACTTCAGTAATACTAGCTTCAGTAACACTAGCTTTGGTAACACTGACTTCGGTAACAGTAATAAATTATTGTAAACCTATATAGAATAATTATTCAATTTTATGTAATATCAATTTATAAAAATAAAATTATTTTTTAATTATATATATCTAGCCAAATATGTAATATCATTTACTTTGCTGAACTATTTGATTTGACAGCCATAATGGGTCGCGAAAAGATACCAAAAGGACGTAGCCAATTTTTAACAGCTGAACTGTCCTTGACTTTGTCATAATCGTCCTTGACTTTGCCATAATCGTCCTTGACTTTGCCCCGGGAACTACCCTCAGAAAAAGTTGGACTACTTTCTCTTGATGGAACCGAACTATTATAACTTGATGACAATGGTGATTCAAATTGCGCCATCAATCTGGGAGATGGTGGTTGATTTCCTCCATATGGATTAATATATAAAAATGTTTGACGAAATTTAGATGAAAATTTAGGATATACTTTTCTATCTTCAGATTTTACACTTTTAATATAGCAAGGTTCACCTGGTATCATCTTTTCAGTAATGAATTCAACAGAATTATTCTTTTTAGGAGCCATTAATAAGATAGGTTTTTTTGCAATATCTGGATCTATTTTTTCAGAATCCATATATTTGATAGTTAGCTGAGAGCTATTATTAGAACATTCATTTTCATCCCTTACAAGATTAATTGTTTTATAATTAGTTTCTTTATCTAGAGAAAGATCTGGAGGAATATAAAGCGGTTCACCTTTACAAGATGCAACAAAAGGCATCTTGTGCAGAATATAGCCCTTAAGAAGAAACTTTTAGTTCCGTTAAAGTTTTCAAGTTGATCTCAAGCGAATGTGAGAAATAAAAGTTTTGTCTAAGGAACTCTCGTCCCTTATGGTACTATTTTTTTCTCAATATTTGTTTCTAAAGCTTAAATATTTCAATTTTTAAGCTATGACAACTCCAAACAAGAAAGATATACAGTATACATTTAATACCATTTAATTACATTTAATATTATCTTCATGATCAGAATGTTCTTTATACTCATCACTTTCTTTATATTCATCTTTATCAGAATCATCATTACTATCATGAATAGATGAATTATCATCAAAATAATCTAGTGACGATATTTCATCTCCATATTCTTCTATAGATTCATCAGACAATGATGGATTGTCATTTTCATAGCTTAAAAATTGATCAAATGATGAATGATTAATTAATGTCATTTGATCAATTCTGTATAAAATTGATCAAATTTGGAGAAAAGGTAATAATTTATGATTGTTCAAGAACGGTATGGTGATGATTTATTATATAATTATTACTTAGATCAATTATTTTTTCATTTTTTAATTTTATCTATAATAAATTTTAGTATCATAATAAAATAAAATTATTCTATTACACAAAATTGTTTCATTTTGTTTTACACAAAATTGTTTCATTTTGTTTTACACAAAATTGTTTCATTTTGTTTTACACAAAATTGTTTCATTTTGTTTTACACAAAATTGTTTCATTTTGTTTTACACAAAATTGTTTCATTTTGTTTTACACAAAATTGTCCTGGGTTGCTATCGCCATTGCATTAGCAATAGATACAGATGGAACACTTAGTCTTACATATCTTGACCGGCGAAGTGTTGCCAATGCCAATAATTCTGATATTGTTGTCAACTGTAGAACAATCTGTACATGAGAAGAATTTGCTGAAATTAAACCCATAACAGTAGTTGTTGAAGGAACCATAATTCCTTCTTTCGCAATTGGTGGATCTGCTGTTCTAGCTCCCGCTATAGCAGCTCTTGAAGCAAACTCATTAAATCTGTCCTGTGAAGAATAATCCGAATCTAATGTAAGTTCTTGGGATTCAATCACAGGATTAATATTATTTGTAGGAATAATAATAGGAATGGAATTAGAGTTATGTGAAATAGATGAGGCAATCATATAAGATATACTTGATATTGATAATGTTATCCATGTAATAGAAGGATCTGAAGTAGCCCGCTCTATTCTTATCCCTGCAATACCATTTGTAATATTATTATTATTGATGGTAGAGTTGTTGGAAACTACCATTAATACCAGTTTTTGATTAGAATAAATCTATAATGAATTTATTTTAGTAAGATGTTTATGGTAGAATTATTTGATTAAATAGTTAACAAAGATTAATAATTATCATTTTTTTTTAGTATCAATCATATATTTATTTATGGTCTTTACACTAATAAATGGTATAAAGGAGAAATAAAATTATTTCACCTGGTGTGAGAAGTTGAAAAGATGGAAAAACCAGGTGGCCGCTTATGGACAGAGAATGGGGGCACCGCGCGGGGGAGATGGGAGACCCCCGCAGCAGTAGGGGGCAGCAGAGCGGATAAGAAGACTTCGCTCCTAACCCTCCACTAGCAAAACTGTACAGTGTGCTCGCTACACTCAGGTCATAATCCTAAGCGCAGCCTTGAGCGTAGCAACGTTGTCCTGGTTCCGGGCGCTGTAAGCCTCCACCAAGATGAGCTGCTTGTGCCCGTTCTTCGCCGCGCTCCTCGCGTTGACCAACATCGCCGTTCTCCTTGCTCCGGGAAGGAGAGTAGAAGCGACGAACTCGGACAACCGGAGACACGCTGAAGTAGCGGCGTCGTGCACCGAGGCCCTGGGAAGGTACTCCTCGACGATGGCGATGTCCCGCCCGATCTTGGCCAACGTCGCCTCGTTCTCCAAAGAGACCTTGACGACGGTGTCCTGGATCGAGGCCTCGAGGTGGTTGGCGAGGGTGACCAAGACAGCAGCTGCCTGGACCTCCTCAGCCGTTCCCGAACTCGCACCCTTCTGGCAGCTGAGGATAGAGACGAGCTTGGTGTGCTCGGCCTCCATTCCAGCGAACCCAGGGTGGAGCCTCTCGAGCCCAGCGCGGACAGCCTCGTTCGACAGGGCCATGACAGCCATCTCGCTCAGCACTGTGGGGAGCTGGAGAGTTGCAGAGGAGGCAATGAAGCTGGAGATCTGCTTAGGGGAGTTGTTAATTCCCCAGGGTGATATTTGTTCATATTATATTATATAGATTTAAAAATATTTCATTTTTTCCGCATCATTGATTAGTAAATTATTGAAATATAAGGCATAAATAAAATTATCTTATTTTATAGTTAACTATTCTCAATACAAATAAAATAATTTTATTTCAATACAAATAAAATAATTTTATTTCAATACAAATAAAATAATTTTATTTCAATACAAATAAAATAAAATTATTTCAATACAAATAAAATAAAATTATTTTATTTTTGGCGGGATTAAGAAACCCCGTTAATGTCAAGAGTAAGACATTGCCACTAGCTGTTCATGAAGGTGGAAATGTTTACAAGATCGATATTCTCTCCAGCTCCAGATGCACTAGATGCCCCAGATGCTTTATACAATATACAGATATAGTTGATACTTCTGTCAGAGCTATATGTAGGGTTACGAGGATCTTCTTCTTGGCCGCAGCCAATAACATTAGCTGATCCGTTAGGCATTTTATGCCTGTTGATTTTTTTTTGGGGTAAATGTCTGGATGTTTTGTCTAGTAACAAAGCCCGCAAATATACGGTGATATTTATTTATGTAGATCTTATACAGTTGAAAATATTTTTCATTTTTTTAATTCTTTAATTCTTTCTAGCATTCTTTCTGGTATTCTTTCTGGGATTCTTTCTGGGATTCTTTCTGGTATTCTTCTTTATCTAAATAAATAAAGAATTTTTTAAGATTTAGTTTATCGTTCTCATTAAACTGCCTGAAAGTTTCTACAGCAGTTTTAATGTCAAGATTCAGTTTAATATACAAATTTCCTTGATTTTCTAATCCTTTATTGTCTATCTTAATAGTCACATCTATTTCATCATCTTCCCTGAGATAATGAACGATTAAATCTGTATCATCTATAAAAGGAATAATAATTTTAAAACCAAAAAATAATTGATATAATTTAATATTCATATTGTATAATAAATCATATTCACTGTAATCTACATTGGCACAATAATTGCTATTAGCTCTATTGGCACAATAATCGGTATTAGTTCTATTGGCACAATAATCGCTATTAGCTCTAATATATCCATTATAATCTATCTCATTAATATGAACGATTAAATTTGATACTAAATCTCCTGATATATGACCATTATTTGGATAATTTATTTTTTTATTTATTAGATCTTTAACCGTTATAACTACATATAAAAACATTATTTTAGATTTTCCAGTTTTATAATTTATTTGCTCATATTCAACTTCCTTATTTTTCTCGAGACTAATATCTCTAGGACTTACTGAGATGGTAACTTCACAGTTAGGCGGAATAATATCACTTTTTCTTTCCTTGTTATCTAAAAACTTTGCTCCAAGATAATCATATAATTTTCTTTTTCTTTCATCTAATAATATTTCTTTTGCTTCAGTAATAGTGATAAATTTCTTGTTCTCATTAACATCGTTACATTTATCTGGATGATATTTAATAGAAAGTTTTTTATATGCCTTCTTAATATCATCACTAGTTGATGAAGGATCAATTTCTAATAGATCATAATAATATGTATCTTTTACTGAATAATTTATCATATAGTATAAGTTCAAAAAAATAAGGATAAAATTAAACGATCATTTTATTCTATATCTATATGATCATAGGACAATTCATTAATATTCCACATTTCAAAACTCCCATCTGGGAGTGGTCTAATAATTTTGTAAGGTAAACATCCTTGTTTAATTTCTTCTATTGCTATCTCTTCATAGCTCTGATTTGTTTCAGACATAACGTTCTTTAAATCTTTGTTTCCATAATCGTCCTTGAGTTTATCATTTTTACTATTATATTTTTTTAAAGTTGTAGAGCTTCCCATTGATAGCTGTTTATATCTTTCACCAACAATTCTGACAAATTCATATTTGGTTAATCTAGGTATTGTAATTCTATCTTTATCTAGTACTAAATTTTCTTTATATTTTATATTTTCTTCTTCGCCTATTGCAAGATAATCGTTTTCATCTTCATCATTTTTATTACTATCATCTAAAGATTCTTCTGAGGACGACTCTTCAGAAGAATCTTTTTCAACTTCATTACTGTCTGAAGATAGTTCCTCTTCGTCTACTAGTTCTTCGCTATCAACATCATTATTTCTAGTAGTTTTCTTTTTGGGTATCTTTTTTTTCATCCTTATTAAATTCTAAATATGTTTTCTTCCTAATTTTCTTTATTTCATTTTTTTCATTTTTTATAAAAATGAAATAGGTTCATTACTAGCCATTGATGGATTCATTATCGACTGCGGCTGCATCATTGATGGATTAACCATCGCAGATTGTTGCTCCATTAATTGTGGGTTCATTATTGTAGATTGTTGTTCCATTAATTGTGGATTCATAATACTATTCATATAACTATTATTATTTGTTTCAGAATTATAATAATATTGATGTGCTTTATCCATATCATTATTTGAATCAACAATATTTACAGAATCTTTATATTTTGATTTTGATGATGAAAAATTGAGTATTTCTTCAATATTACTGTCTAAATTTTTAAACGATTTATTATCGGTTTTTTTCTTAGATAATCTTTTTGTATCTATATTATTAGATAAAAATGATTTATTATCATCTAATTGTCGTAACCCCTTATATGAGAATTTATCAGTTTTGCTGGATGTTTTACCAGCGGTTTTACCAGCGGTTTTACCAGCGGTTCCAGTGGTTTTGCTGGAGGTTTTACCAGAGATTTTACCAGTTTTTCTGCCGCCCTTTTTGCTAGAGGTTTTACCAGCTTTCGAATTTGATTTATTAGCTGTTGTACGAGCATTTGTACTAGATCTCATACTAGTTTTCGTTTCTGTATTGAGACTTTTGTCCATATTTAAATATTATATTATTATCCAGAAAAATATTTTATCTTTTGTTACTATTACTAGCAGTTTTTTTTAATTCTTCTTCTCTTCTCTTGAACTTTTCCCTATATTCTTTTTCATATTTATCTTTGATTTCTTGTTCTAGATCTCTATCAGAAACTCTCTGAAATATAGTAGAATCTGATAGCTGAACCGACCATCCATATCCTTGATCATTTTCTAATTTTATATATCTGGATTGGGAATCGATCTTTGTTAACTTCCCTCCCATTCTAAACTTTTTTATATTATTATCCATTTTAAAATATTTAATCTGTGATCCTAGTGGAACTTTACTAATATTATCTACTAATTTATATCCAATTAATTGTTTACTGATTTCATCTTTGGTCAATGAGTCCTGAAATGTTTTTTGAGGCCTGATATATGTATTATTATGAGTCATTTATATAATTATTTAGAGAATATTTTAATTACAGACGTAATATGACTACTTTTTTTATTGATAATTACAATAATAAATTCAATAATAAAATTAATGATAAAAATTCTCATTTATCTAAATATATTGAATTATTAAAATCAAAAGATTTAAATAATATTGAGAAGGATATTGATAAAATAGAAACTGAGACTATTAATGCTATCAATGAATTTATAATATTGTATAATAATAAAAATATGCTTTCTGAATTTATTAAAAATAATGCATACACTATCCTCAAGAAAGAATTAGAAATTACACAATTATTACTAAAATACTGTCAATCAAATAGAAATATTGACAATAATATTTTGTTACTATTATCATTATTATTGGTGTTAAGTACAGAACTATCAAGGAGAATAAAACAAAAAAAGATTTATCTAAATAATATTAATAAATTACATAGATCTTCTTACAAATTTTGTTCGTTGAAAGATAATTGTACCTATAACTATGATCTAAATGAAAAAAGAGTCTGTTATAGAGACCATTATGTTCATAATATTGTCTGCGTAGATATTTGTTCTATTATTAATTATTTGAATGATAATAGAACAATAATTGAAAAAGAATTAATAACGTCGATTAAAACTTTAAATTTTGTTGTCTCTAACATGGAATCTGAACTTCATAATAAGATTATGTATCTTCCAGTAGAAGAATCTGACAAATATCACTATGTTAAAAATGATCTCAGAAAATAAACATTATTTGGATTAGAAAATAAACGTTATTATGTATATTAGGTAAATGAGTTCTGGAGGAGCATTAATACAATTAGAAAATAACAAAGACATTAAAATTGATTTATTTTCTAATGATAAAGATAGCATTAAGTTTTTCAAAAGTACTGATATACATGATGATAAAAATTCAAAATATTACAGTTATACAACGGAAAAATATCTGGGTAAAAGTAGGACACTAATATTAAACGGTCATGGTGACTTGTTAAATAAATTATATATGAAAATGAAAATAAATAAAAAAAATATAATAAATGTTCAAAATAATGTATCTACAATTCAAGAAATGAATAATATAATAATCTTAAACAATAAAGAATACTATATTATTCATTATTTAAATAATGTTCTTTATGTCAATCTAGATTTTGTTACTTCTGAGATACTTTTAACAAAATTTGGCTTCAAGATGTTCAACGAGAATAGAGTAAATGTTAATGAAGTTTCATTATCTATTGAAGATAATAGTTATAATAATCTTTTTAATTATTTCTTCACTTATTTTACATATAACAAAAAATATGATTTATCTGTAATGTATAGATCAAGTAATGAATTTATTAAATATGTAACAAGTCCATTAATATTGTTAATTTTATTGGATCTTTTTTATTCAGATAATTCAATATTTTTCCAGTTCAATAAAGAGTATATTATTAATGAACAGAACGAACCAACTGCTACCATTAATAATAGTATTAATTTTAATTTCATTCTGAATATTTTTGATGCCCAAATTAATAATATAATATCGAGATATACATTTTCATTTAATAAAACAGATATTATCAATTCAGATATTTTTAATTTGTTCAATGAAGAATATGTTAGATATATTGAAGATATTGATTTATATATTACGAATAACTTTAATTTAGTTTCACCGACTTTTATATATATTGAGTTCAAGAAAGCCCTAGAAATAATTACTAATTTTACTGATAATGTAGACAATATTGAAGTGTCAGATATAGATCTGATAAATTTTAAACAACAAGATATAGAAGAAATAGATATTATTGCTCCATTTTACTATACAATAATTACAAAACTAGAAAATATTATTGAGGATAATAAAGTGATAAGAATTTGGAAAAATAATATTCTTATAAGATTACATGCATATCATGATGAGATAAAAGATAAATTTCAAAAAAAAGAATCTACTATTGATAAATTAATATTTTATTTTTCTTTATTTCCTACAAAACTGATTCATCCAGATGATATTTTTCATTCTTATTATAATCTTTTTAATAAATCATCATTCATAGGAAGCTGTATTACAGATATTTCGAGCATTACTTCAAAAATTAAAGAATTTAATGATAGTGGTAATCTTAAAACTGTTGATAATTATATTAATTTTAAGATCATTGATAAATATCAAATTTCTACTGACAGTAGAATTGTTAATAATGATTTATATGTCAGATATGATGGTAACTATAACAATAATATTACAGTTGTATTTGAAAATAATGTTACTTACAAGAAAATAGAATACAAGAGTATAGATAATGTTATGAATCTTATCTTTGTTAATATCTCAGTTACAAATGTAAATAATATTATAGGATCTTATATTACAATAACATATATTGAAGATATAACAGTTATAAAAACAAATCAGAATTATGACAATGAGATTATTTATTTATTTAGAGTAAATAATAATGACATTGTTGAAGTGAATAATATTATTATCCCTGATCAAATATATTTATTCAATGATAAAAATTATTTTGATTCTATTTTAATTTTATCTGTATATGATAATAATAATAAACTTACCAAATATAATGTTTTTATAGAAAAAAGAGATAATCATTACATCTTGAAAGATACAAATAATAATATCTTTAATTTTAGTATCTTATCTAACTATAAAGAAATTTATATTCAACAATACAACTTGGGAATAGAGTATTACAACACAGATAAAGATTTTATTGATAACTTTATCCTTAGCTTTGACAGCAATATAAATATCGATTATATTTATTATTTATGTGATAAGTATTCATATAAAAATAATATATTAATAGAAAATCAAAATATTGTGGGCTTATTATCAGACACTAATTTAGAAAATAATAGAATATTAAAAATTCGTAAAGATAATGTTAGCATGTTTAACGATCTAGTTACAGTAGCAAATGATAATAGTACATTATTAAGTCCATTACAAATGATCAATAACAGTATATTTTCCAGACCATTAATTTTTATTAATGATAGTGATATGAATATTATTCATTTTTATAATATAAATTTTACAATAACTCCTATATCTGAAATTTATTTTGACAATAATAAAATAATTTTTCTTATCCCATTACTTTCGAATCAATTTTTCACAGATAACTTTTCTCCATCATTTTATTATAATTCTGAAAGAAATAATATTCATTTATTCGACTCAGTTGTAAATTCGTCTAGAGACTATAAATTAATATTTTCTACAATAAAAAACATTTATGATAAATTTAGTGATATTCTTTATAATTTTGTAAATAGAATTAATATTAATAGTAACGACATTAATATTAATTCGTTAAAAGATATTGTCAACAAAATAAATCCCGAAATTAATCTATTAAATTACAGTGATTATCAAAACTATTCAAATTATACACTATCCAATACAAAACTGTCAAATTTGGGAATAGATATAAGTAATATACATCTATTATTTGAAGAATATTATCATAATAATAGATTAAATAATATTATGATTAACGATACCACTATAGTTGAATATATTAATATTATCTATGACACATATTTATTTAACAAAAATATTATCGATAGTAACATTAATATATTAGACACTTACATTAAGAAAGAAATTAATACTATTACAACTTTTCCGTTTGATTCAAGTGTTGAATATTCTGACAATATTGTTCCAAAAGTAAATGAATACATCAAAGAAATTAGTTCTGGTAATAAGTTTGAATATCTAAAATTAAATTATTCATCTTTGGACAATATCTTTGATAATAGTAATCAATATATAATTATTGATGATTTGAATATTTTAACATTTAATAGATTAGATAATGCAGTAAATGTTGATTTAGTATATTATTGTCATAATCCAAAATCATTTAATATTATATCTGAAAATACATTACAATTTATCAAACTAGAAAATTTGTTTTATTATGAGATAAAATTGTCATTTGAAGTTACAAATGATACAATAGAGTCTTTTACAGGATTATTTTTGTTCCAAAATAATAGATATAAAAGTTATTCTGGTTATTTTATAAAAAAAGACTCTATTCTCGTCATTGAAACAGATAATAATAATCTGGAAAATGATAATGTTATTGGGAATGATATTCTTTTTCGTTATAATGAAAAGTCATTATTATGGAACACTTTTGGCATCAATATTATCAATACCAAAATTGTCAGAAAAGAAAATTATAATACAAAACTTATAATTGACAATGTGGATATTATAAAGATTGATGATAGATTGGTGTATTTAAACTTGTTACCAAAGAATGAATTTACGAATGAATATTATTTATCTGTAAGTAATGATGTCTCAAGTATGTTAATAACTGAAATTATATTATTGAAATCTTTCTATTATAAAAAAGACAATAATATAATTTTTGATGTTGTAACAAAGGAAACGATTAATATTAGTCAATATAATTCCTCATATTATCTATTACTATTAAATGAAAATAAATATTATTTGACTAAAATATTAAATTTGGTTAATTCATCTGACCTCAGAGCAGGAAATTATTATATTTGGTTATATGAATCAAACAATATAAAAATATCTAATCTTGATACGTCTATTGAATTATCTGAAGTATACAATTTATATCAAGACAATAATATTTTTTATCTCATTCAAGAAAATGAAAAATATTACTATCTTGACAATTCAATATTTGAAGACAATACTATACTTACATACTTTTCATCGTATCAAGAAGAAGAAATTGAATACTATTCTAACAATTTATCTGATTTACATATAAATCTTTTATTACAAATAACAAAAAAATACAGATACAGATATACTTTATCAACAGATAATTATGAGTCATATCCATCTAAAATATTTGAAATAAATATAGATATTGATGATGATGATAATGATATTATTACATTAAATAAAATTGTTCGAAATAATGATTATGAAAATATAAAAATATATCGAACTGAAATGAATAAAAACGTATTTTATCTGATAGATACGATAGATATATCTGAAAGTTCATATGTAGACATTGATCAAGATGTGAATCTTGGTGAAGAATTAATTTTACCTGCATCACTAGATATTAAAAAAAATGATATAGATGTGAATGATTGTACGTATCATTACATAATAATCGGAGATAATTACATTGCAAAAAAAGAAATCACGATTAATGGAACTATTGATCATGATAATAAAGTAATTATTTTAATAGATTTGAATACATTTTCTACATTTGATATTTATAAAAGTTATAATAATGAAGATTATTATCATATTGGTAAAACAACAAAATACTTTACTGATGTTTTCAATGATAATAGTATTGCTGATAATATTAAACTCGATAGAGACTCTGTAGCACAAATAAATACTCAAGATGATAGTCCTGACAATATTAATAAATACTCTTTCTATTATTCATACTTATTAGTAAATTTAACTGATAATACATCAGAATTATCAGAATTTTATCATTTTAATTCTTCAACAGATAATTTTATATTATTGAGTGAAATAACAGAATTGCTAAATTATCAAATATTGAAAATATATAAAACTGTTGATGATATTTCATTAGATTTATACTATATAGGTACAGTTACATCTAACGAAACTGAGTATGTAGATACATATCAAAATCATTTGAGTAATGAAGTACAGCTATCAAATCAGTTTAATATTTACAATGAAATCACAATTACATTTACAAGTTATGAATATAAATATTTTTATGTATTGATCAATCCTGCTACTAATGAATTGTATGATAGAAGAAGTGAAATAAAAACCGTTGTTACAAACTTTCCAATATCAGCAAATAATTTAGTTAGTTTAAGAATGGATAATCTCAATATTAGATATAAAATATATAGAACATTGGTAGATACTGATATATTTTATGAATTATTCGAAACTAAAAATAATAACTATATTGATAATGTTATTGATGACGTCTTGAAAGAAAATAATATTTATGTTTCAAATATACAAAATATAAATAATAATAAAATTACAGTTATTAATGAGAGTTATATATATATTTATAGATTTAAACAGAATGATTCTTTTCTTGGAAAGAATAGAGAAATTGTATTATTTAACGAAATTGGTGTTGATAATCCTATCAGTATAGATTTCAATAATAATAAAAATATTGATATTTATAGATATTCTGACATTAATAATACTGAAAATTATTACAAAATTGGACACAATATATCAGATCAATTTATTGATGAAAATATAAATATTGATCCATCTATTCATACTACACCAATTGAATATTATAAAAAACCAATTAATCTAAAACAAGTTAGCAATAATACTTTTGAAAATTTCAATAATATAAAAATAAATGATATTATTAGCAAAAACATATCAAGATATGTAAAATTAAGTAATATTAAAGATAAATATGATTATCTTTACAAATTTGAATATTATAACAGTGAATTTAGAGATTATAAATATATTGAAGAATTTCAATTATATAATGTTAATTTTATTAGAAACAATAATACTAATTTTAGACTGACATTTAATCCTCCAATAACAGATGTTGTCATAAGTAGAAAATCTAATAAAAGTGAGAATGATTATTTCAAAGTTATAGACATAATTACGAGCCAATATTCTAGTTATATAGATTATAATGATGATAGATATATTGATTATTATACTCCATTCAAACTAGAATTAGATTGTACAATTACATACAATAACAATAGTAAATATTATTATTATATAAATAATAAATTTAAATCTGTAAAAGAAATAAATTTATCTAGACCAATTAATGCAGCAACTAATAACAACACCATCATGTCTGATCACAATGATGTATACAGATGTATCAGTAACACACTTGATTTCTATAAAATTGATCAAAATAACTGTGATTACACTTCAGATGAATTATTAATTCTAAATAAAAAATTGAGCAGAGTTCCTGCTGTCCAAGACAACATTATATTATCTGCTATTGTAGATAACAGGTTTAATATTACATATCATTTTACAGATGATAATAATAATTTAATTGATTATTCATTAATATCTTCAAGTGATAATCTAAGTTTTTATAATTCTGATAATATCAAAATATATATCTTGAAAAATAATATTGAATTATATAGTTTGCAAAATATTCTAATTCATTCTGATATAAATTTATTACCATTATCAACTGAAATAAATCTAGTATCATCTATAAAGTATATATTTCATTCGTATACTTATCATTATAGATTTGCATATTTCAATAGTGACAATTTATACGAATCTTTACCATCACAAGAATTTAAAATCATTTTATATAATGTAATATCTGATTCTACAAAAGTAGTTATAAAAAATATAAATATTAACAAAGAATCGTATTATGTAAAAGTAAAAATATACAGAACAAAGGTTAATGATGATTCTAATTATTATTATGTTGGTGTAACTGAAGAATCCGAATTCCAAGATAATGTTAAGGATAAAAATTTAGGATTCTTTCCATTATATCTAGTCACAGATACAAGAACAAATAAATTAGATTGGATTAGCAATAATCTAAACATTATTAATTATCCAATCATTGTAACTAATGAAAATAATGCTGCTAATATTAGTATTATATCATATAAAATTATATCTTTCACCAATCCAAATAATATAATTATTATAAATTTAAATCTAGAATATTATAAATTTGATTCTATTGATATTGCAGCTAGTGTCACATCAAGCAACAAAAATATTTATATAGATGGTAACAATGGTCTATACATTCTTAAAAATATAAATAATGAAATTAATTTTGTACAAGTAATTATTAATAATAGAAAACATTATTATTGGATACTTCAGTCAGACAATAATAATTTAATTAAATTATATACTGATATTCAGTTTAATTATACTAATCATCCAATATATTATGATTATAATCCAGTAGAACTCCATTCAGTATATCCATTGATTAAATCTGTTCCAGATATAGTAAAATATGATGGAAAAGAAAATAAAATTATCTTGGACTTGATAACATCAGGAAAAAAGAAAATTTATGATAACAATGAATATTCTTTTGTATCACATAAAAATGATAAAATGTTAAATATTCTCAGTTCAAATTATAATAATATTATTCGTTCAATATATTATAAGTCCAAAGATGACAATAGAAAAGAATTAATATTTGTAAACAATAATATCACAATATACAATATTTATGACGAGTATGTTATAACTCAGTATGAATTTTTATCAATGAACTATAATGATGTTATAATTATTAATGACATAAAGTTCAGAGTTGAGTATCTAAATACATCTACCGATAATTATCACTTAACAAAATTAGAAAATAATAAATTTTTATCTAACTCTAGATTCAATGGATATTATATTTTTGATTATTATCCTCAACATAAGCTATCAACACAATCAGAAGATTTATTATTGATATATCAGAAACAAAAAATATTAGACGTTGGAAATATTTATTATGATGAAGATCTAAATAGAATAGTTAATGAATCAGATAATATTATCATTAACAATATTTTCAAATATGAAAGTGTATTAAAAATCAATTGTTATTTTGTCAATAATAAATTATTCACTATTGACAAAATGATTTATCTGAAAAATAATGATTTGTTAATTATTGATAATGATAAAAAAAATATTATTCTTAAAATAGAAAACATATCGAACGATTTAATTTTGTTTTCATATTACAATACAAATGAAGTTCTTGTTGACAATAAATATTATACCTTTATTCTTGAATACTCACTCATTGATAAAGATAAACAAATTAATCAAAAAATAAAAAATATCATATCTCATCCGTTGAATAATCAAATTATTGAGTACAATAATCAAATTATTGAGTACAATAATCAAATTAATGCTAATAATATTATTAATAATTTCTCATTTAAAATTAAATGTTATATACTGTCATCTAACAAAATCATTATCAAAAATACCATTTCATATTTGTTATTCAAAAATCAAATGGTATTTTTGAATGGATCTTTTAACTCTGTGAAATTTATAACAAACAAAGATAACGATTATTATATTATAACATTAAATGAAAATCTATTATTTATCAAAAAAAGATATGTATCTTTAACATTTGCAATTGTAAATGAATTTAATAATATTAATAATGATAGAAACGATATTATTAAATTTAATAATCATTTTTATACAATTGATAGCTCTCATAATGATGAAATAAAATTATACTACTTTATTCTGGATAGTACTATCAATCCTAACAATAATAAAGTAATAAAATCAGGAACGATATATCAAAATATTAGAAATCTTAATAATCTCCAAAATGATACCATTTACTTCTATAATTATAATAGACTTACAAAAGAATCTAATATACAATTACAATTTAATCTGTATACAAATGAATATTATATTTTATCAGAATTTAATGACATCAATAATAATGTACTTTATTTAATATATATTAGCAATGGTAAAATTATCAACTTGTCAAATACAGAAAAGTTTGATTATACTAAAATATATTATATAAATAAATTTATTCCAATTACAATTTTTGAAAACGATAATTTTGTAATAAAAGAATTAAATATAGAACTCATTGTACATGAAGCAGTTGATTATTATAAACAGATTGATATTTTACCCATTGATATAGAAATAACTGACAATTATGTCGATGATAAGATTGAACAATATATATTGTTTCGTGATAATATCGTTTCATCAAATATATTTGAAATTAATGAAATAATAATTAATAATGATACTATACCAATAGATACCAGAGAAAAAGGGATATTTAAATTGACAACATTAATTTCAAACTTAAATATAACCTCATTCTACAAAAGAGAGACATTTGTTACAAATATAAAAGATAATGTTGTCAACAATAACAACAATACTATTATTGACAACATATGGAATAATACTATAAGTGATTTATTAAGCTATCAAATATCATTATCTTTTGATAACAATTTATATAAAGTAGAATCTGTTGACGATAACAAGCCTATTATAGCCATTGAAGATACAGATATAGATAAATATTTTATATTCGATCAAAATAATGAAATAACATCTATTATAAATAATCAGTACATTATAACAAGTTATCTTTTTAATATTGAACCATTTAGATCTGGGCTAACTGCAAATATATGGAACATGATAAATCATCCAATAAAAAACATTATTAATAGAATAAAAATATCGGCGGATACGGCTGCTAATACGGCTGCTAATACGGCTGCTAATACTACAGCTAATACGGCTGCTAATACGGCTGCTAATACTGCAGCTACATCAACAACCATCACAGATACTATATTTCAGGAACAAAAGCCTTGGGAATTATGGTCAAAAATAACTAATAATATAAATATTAATTTATCTAGTTTAGAAAAAGAAATATCTGAAAATACTGATGATTTCCTTTTTATAAAAAACTCACTTGAACCATTAATATCAGATATAGTTTTAACCAATTGGTTATCAAATGATTATTTTATTGATAATTCCAGAAACGTAATCAATGATTTTCTTTCTTATTATACAAATGATACTATATATTACGATTATGATAAACAATGTTTTATAAAAAAAGAATCTGGAAAAGCAATTCCTGAACTTGATAACACTTTTACATATAATCAAATAAAAAATAAAATAGATATTTCAATTAATTTTAATGATGAAAATATTTTTACCAACAGAGATAAGACGTTATATTCATTAGACAGATTGTTTTCATTATTAGGGAACATTAATCAAACTAGAAATACATCAATTATAAATCAAGAAAATAATAAAATGAAATACAAGCTATCGATTAAGAATAAAAATTTTATTAATTTAGACAATATCAATGACAATACTGCTTACTCTATTACAACTATTGGATTTCATAATTTGAATAATTATACTGTAACTGATATATCTGTCCAAAAAGATTCTATCGTGTTCGAGATAAATAAAAATATTTTTGGAGAAAAAATGATATTAATTAAAGAAAATATAATTAACGTAAAATCTTTAATTAATATAATTAATTCAAAGAAAATAACAGTTACAGTAACCGAAAACTTTAATTTTAATCAAATAACTATAAAAGAAGAAATATTTGATATAATCACTATCAATAGAGATTTATACAACAATAAAATAGAAATATTTGGGATAATTAATACTGTTATATTGAGCTCTACAATAATAAAATTTATTTTGAATATAAGTTTATCTAATTACTTTCTTACTGTCACCAATAGTGGATTATTTAAATTTTATCTTAAATTCATAAATGAAAATAAAGTCAAATTTATTGATAATAGAACTTTTGTTATTATTAACTTTACAAATAAATTAATTCTACGTCAAGATGTCAATGGTTTTTATATATTAAACAGAAATAACAATCTTATTATTGACAATATATATATCATATATGAATTAACAAATATTACAGATTCTATAGTTAAAATAGAAAATCAAGATAATAATTTATCTTATTTAGAGACAGATAAATTATTGTCAGATCAAATTTCTATAGAAAATAATAAATATAAATATATTGTTGATGATACCTATATTTCAGATAATATTGTAAATAATATCATTCGTACAGAAGAATCTGTTAATGTTATTGGAATAAAAAAAATAGAAAATATTAATAATACTGCATATAATGTTGTTTATATTGATAATAATTTGCTGTATGATGTCTTTTTTGGATCAAACTTATTATATTACAATCAATCGAATAATGATATAATAGAAATTTATAAAATATATGATAATAAAATATATTTTCATCATACATTAGATCCAATAATCATCAACGGGAATCCACAGAGCCAACAGAATGATATAAGTGTATATCAAACTAAATCTTGGATTATTAATTATTCGAAGAATTTTTTTATATTACCACATGATTTAATTATAGTTAATAATTTCAAATCATATTATTATATCAATGAAGGAAAAAATGATTTCATAGATAAAATCATTGATAATGTAGTTTATTTGAAGAGTAAAATAACACTATTATCTCCATTTGTATTAAATTATAGATCTATCAATTACAAAATAAATATTACTGATATAAATGTATATAATATCACGCTAGATGAACCGATACGATTAAACAGTATTTATTACATTTATCATTTGAGTAATAATATTCCTGTCATAAATAATGAATTATTCAGATATAAATATTTATACGAAATAATTTTTGTCAATCAAAATAATTATAATAATCTGGATGATGGTTCTAATATATTTATTCTCCAAAATTCTAACCGTATTAATTGTATCTTATACTTGAAATATTCTGATAATTCTGCTGTCATTATATCAGAATCTATTATTGATAATAACAATTATGAGATTTATATAGATAATGTAAGAATAATAGAAAATATTAAATATTTGTATAGTGATTACTTCAAAGTAGACGATTATAGGATTATCAGTGATAATCCTAAGAATATATATTTATATTTGAACAATAAATATATTTCAATTTCAGCAAATAAAAATATATTATTGGAAGATAATTTTGATGAGATTTATAATTTTAGGAATAAAAAAAATGTAGTTACACCATTAGCTGGATCAGGTAATGTAGTTACACCATTAGCTGGATCAGGTAATGTAGCTACACCATTAGCTGGATCAGGTAATGTAGCTACACCATTAGCTGGATCAGGTAATGTAGCTACACCATTAGCTGGATCAAGTAATGTAGCTATACCATTAGCAAATAATATTGATTTTATAAAAAAGATACATATATCATTTAATGACACAATTATTGAAACTTTAAACAAAGATATATTTAAAATCCATAATACTTTAAATATATCTGGAGAGAAAAAAGAACAAATGGATAAGATACTTAATAACAGTAATTATATTCCATTAATATTTTGGTTCCATAAAGATAATAGACCATTTCCTATATTTGCTTTAAATAATACAAATGTGAGGTTGACGTATGAGCTTGAAAACAATCATGATTATGATATTGATATATCTATCATAATGGAAAATATTAATATTTCTGACAGGGATAAAATGTTATACATTCAAAATGATAATAAATATATTATTCCAACATATCAATTTGTAACAAGTAAATTGATAACAAATATTGATCAAACGTTAACTTTGACTATGAATGGTATAGTTAGTGATATATATATAATAGAAAATAGTGCAGGTTTAGTAGAAAATGACAATGGACGACAAGATGAATACATTTTAAATGGTGTAGAATATATATATAATAAATTTTCCAAGTTATATAACAATTATACTGATGTTGATGTTAATGTATTGAGAAATAAATGGGGGGCTGATGTACAAGAAGCTTTTTACGAGTATTATTATATAAATTATTTATTTAATAACAAAAAAAGTAAATTTATATTGAATTCATATATAAGAAATCAATTAAATAATTCTCACAAAGATGTTGAAATATTAAGTAATATTAAAAACATGAATATTCAAATTAATAATCATACTATATTTCCTAAAGAAAATTCTTTATTTTTATCTACTGTTATCCCAGTTGATAAACTTCAAAGTTCAGGAACCAATGATTTATACTGTTATACATTTGGTTTATATAAAGATAAATTATCAGGATATATGAACTTTAATAATATAGATAGAGTTAATATAAACATTTTGTCAGCTGTTAAAGATTATCAGATTCATATCTATAAAAAAGAACATAAAATTATATTGATTTTAGGAGGACAATTTAGATTACTATAACTTTGCTTTAGTTTACTACTTTATTATAATATATTCTATTAATATGCTTATCATCACTTAAATATAAAACAAATCAATAGAATATATTATAATGAATATCATTGGTGAATCAACTATCCCGGATGAATATAAAGACATTGATAAAAGAGTTAAAGCTCTTGCCAAAGTTATACAGTATGAACAACGAACAACAGAATGGTATAATTACAGAAAAAATAAAATTACAGCCTCAGATTGTGCTGCAGCGATAAATATGAATCCATATGAATCCAGAAAATCTTTTATATATAAAAAATGTACAACTTCACCATTTTATGATAATGATGCTGTATTCCATGGTAGAAAATATGAAAGAATTGCTTTATTAATATATCAACAATATTTTGATGTTTTGGTAGATGAATATGGCTCAATTCCTTCCAGTAAATATAACTTTTTAGGAGCGTCTCCAGATGGTGTATGTACATCGTTTAAATTAAATGATATGACATTTTCTAATAAATATGGAACTATGATTGAAATTAAGTGTCCTGTTAAGAGAAAGATAGAAACTGGAGAAAATTTATCTTATTATGAAAAGATTATGAAAGTATGTCCATATTATTATTATTGCCAGATACAACAACAACTCGAATGTTGTGATCTAGATATTTGTGATTTCTGGCAATGTGAGATAAAAGAGTATGAAAATGAAGACGACTTTATAAAAGACAATATGGATAAAACATATATTTATGATGATGGAGTAAGAGTGGAAAACAATATTGTTAAAAAAGGTGTCTTAATGGAGTATCACCCCATTAATCCTAAATTTAATAATATTGTTAATTCTAATAATGGAGAAATAAATCCTGGTATAGAATCCAAGATTGAGTGGCAATCACATCACATATATCCAAATAGATTACATTACGACCCCAATTATTATCTAAAATATTTCATTAATCAATATAATAATTTAGATATAAAAGATCATAAATTTCACAAACCTAAATATTGGAAAATATTAAAATGTTGTAATATCTCAATTAAACGTAATGATATATTTTGGAATAATATTTATCCAATGTTAAAAGAAACTTGGCGGTTAATTCTCTATTATAAAAAAAACAAGGAACTATTAAACAGCTCATTTTCTGATAATAAAATGACATACATCAAGATTCCCGATATTTATGAATATGATTCTAATTTATATTTTTTTTAATTTAATTATCATAGCTTCATTTCATCGTCCATTTTCTTCTTAGAGGTTTTCTTCTTGGAGGGTTTCTTCTTGGAACCAGTTTTGGATGCTTTCTTCTTGGAAGGTTTCTTCTTGGAAGATTTCTTCTTGGAAGGTTTCTTTTTGGAAGGTTTCTTTTTGGAAGGTTTCTTTTTGGAACCAGTTTTGGATGCTTTCTTCTTGGACGCTACTCTTTTAGTAGCTGCAGTTGGTTTTTTAGAAGTTTCTTTTTTTGCTACAGTTGATTTTTTAGAAGGTCTTTTCGATCCTTTCTTTGAAGTAGATTTTGTTCCCTCACGACTCTTTCTGAGTTCATGTAAAAGCGATTCACCTCCAACCAGATCTAAACTTTTATTCAGACTTTTATTTTCCATGGATTTATATATTTATAATTAGAAAATTATTAAATATTAAATATTTTTTAATTATAAATTACTATCTAAAATATTTGTTGATGTTTATACTTTAATATTGTACTCTAAGTAATTTATAATTAAAAAATATTTCATAGAGCAATTCTCTTCTTTTTTAGCCAGAATTTTCATAGGAGTTTTTTATTTTGACTATAGACTTAACTGCAGATTTCTTTATTTTTTAACTAGTTTAAATCTTAAATTAATTCTGATACAAATCAATTTTAGAAAATTAAATATTTTTTATTAAAAATTCTGTTTCCAGAAATGTCAATTTTATCATTATTTTTCTTCTTACTTCTACTTTTCCTACTTCGTTCAAGTTGGTCAGGATTATAATAAAAATTATTCAGACCATTCATTCTATTTATCAGAGATTGACGGATGGTATCACATGTTTCACCAATACAGTCAGTTGTAAAGTCCTTAAATACAGTGTTATCAAAAATTGTTTTATTATTTTTCTTGAAAAAATTATACCTGGAATGATTCAATAGCTGCAAGATATAAAATAAAATATTATTATTTTTAAACTTTGCAATAATACCATTATAGTAACTTATTAAAAAATACATCATTACAAGATTACAATTCCCAAATTTAAATGATTTATGTTTTATATTTTTATTATACGTTATACATTTATTATTGTTCCTATAAACTGTCAAAATATGAATATTTTTATGATAAAACTGAACACGAGCATCATGAAACTGAAAGAATGGAAAGAACTCTCTAACAGTAATATCATCTTTATATTTGTTAATTAATATTTCATATATTTTTTTAGCAGAAATAACATAATCTCTACCCAATATTATATCAATAAATGGAATATATTTTGTATCTATTAATTTATGTAATGCATAATATCCTATTATGACACACTCAAATTTTTCAATTATATTATCCATAATAAAATTCATAATTTCACCATTATCTACTTTTGATTCTAATAATTTATCAAAATCTTTATTGCTTTTATATTCAAGAATTGGATAGTAATAAAATAATTTATTAAATCGTTCCAAGCTTTTATCAAGCCGCCAATATGATGTTAATGGATCCGTCAATATTCTGAAATAATCAATCATCATAAACTCCAATGGCATTGATATAACATTATTCAGCATAATAGTAGGTAATTTATCAGCTATAATTTTAGGTATGTAAGATATATCACAGTAATTTGTAAGATTTATAAAAATTTTATATGTATCTTCATGAACACCATTCTTTGCTTCTACAAACCTATAATTTAATTTTTTAAAAATATTACATAACTTTACAACATCTGCTTCTGGTGTTGGAGAATAAAATTCAATATCAGCAATACTAAAATTGTCCTTATTAAAATTAACATCATTATAATTAGTATAAAACGTATCATTACTATTTTTCATTTTGATCAGTTTGTTCTGTGAGGTCCCTCCATATAATATCCTCTTATTTTCTATAATAAATTCCAATAATTTTTTGTATATCTTGACATTTTCTTCAATAGTAGGTTCATTATTAGTTTTATACTCTATAGCAGCATCTAATTTTATTTTATTTATATTTTCCATTATATGTTTTATTTCAGTTGGTTGAAACATTATAATATAATAAATAATAGATAATAGATAATAATAATGCAGTCTATTATTTCGTGGAATGTTAATGGCATCAATTCTGTAATAAATAAAAAAGCAATAAAAGATTTATGCGAAAAATATAATCCATCAATTTTATGTTTATCAGAAACAAAATTAACAGATATAAAAACTGCAAAAGTGAAAGAATATTTCATTGATACCTTTCCATACATATATATTAGTAATTCACAGGCAAGACAAGGATATGCAGGAACTGCTATTTTATCAAAAATAAAACCATTATCTGTAGAATATTACACTAACGGCGCTAGCGACGCTAATAGTCTTAATAATGAAGGAAGATTAATATCATTAGAATTTAGTAAATACACCATTATCGTTGTGTATACTCCAAATTCAGGAGAAAAATTAAAAAGATTAGATTGGAGAGTAAACGAATGGGATGTTTATTTTAGAAAAATTATTAAAGAAATTAATAAACCCGTTATCATTGTTGGAGACCTCAATGTAGCACATAAAGAAATAGATATAAAAAATCCATCTAAGAATCAGAAATCTGCTGGATTTACTATAGAAGAAAGGAATTCATTTACTAAAACTTTAGATGAATGTAAATTAATCGATGTATTTCGACATTATCATCCAGATATTATAGAATATACATATTGGAGTTATAGATTTAAAGCTAGAGAGAAAAATATTGGATGGAGAATTGATTATGTATTAGTTTCAGAAAAATTTATTACAAAAATAAATAAAATTATGAACATTTATGATGTCTTGGGTAGCGATCATTCGCCGATTTATATAGAAGTAAAATAATTTTCTTATATTATCTATATGTATAATGATTCTGGAGGAAATAATCAGGCAGCGGAAAGAGATTTTAAATTTGGACAACCTACTGTAGACCAAGGACAAATTAATCCATTGATACAGGGCAAGGTTATACAGGGTCAGGTACCACAAGGTCAGGTTATACAGGGTCAGGTACCACAAGGTCAGGTTATACAGGGTCAGGTACCACAAGGTCAGGTTATACAGGGTCAGGTACCACAAGGTCAGGTTATACAGGGTCAGGTACCTCAGCAAGGTAGAGGGAATTCAAAAATAGATAAAATTAGAAAAAAATATTATATGAATATATCAGATCCTAATCCAAGTTTAGGAAAAATGATGTTAGTAAATGATCCATTCGACAGAATTAATCCAATAAATGTAATTATCAAAATTATATTAATGTTACTTATATTTTTTGCTATTACATATATTATTTATTTAATAGTAGAAAGTGCAAAAGAAAGTTCTGAAGAATTACATACAGGTGTAATATTATACATAGCAGGATTTCCCCAAGTATTTGCTGAAAAATTATATGAATATTTTGAAATTACACCTATGACAGTTGGAATAGAAATCATATCAAAAATACTTATATTTTTCCCGCCCATGATTATCACTTTATTATTGTCGCCATATTTTAATTTACTTTCTTTAAAAATTATATCTGTAATAACCTAATTATTTTAATAGATATAATTTTCATACATATATTTTTCTTTCTCTACAAAATTATTATCTATTAATTTCTGGATTAATACTTTATCATCTCTATCTTTTGAGGGAATATTATAAGAAAGTTTAAATAACCAATTATCATTTTTGATATTAGATTTGTTAATTTCATAAAATTTATCTTCAATCAATTCTTTCATAATAATACCATTAATTTTAGGATTTTTGACCAAAGATAAATTAAGCTTGATTTTATCTTTAAGATGTTCAATTCTATCTTCAATATTATATGGAAATGGAAAAATACTGTGATTTGTTGGAATGATAATATACATCTTTTTTTCTTTGCCCATTGAGTACTTTTCCAAATGCAGTAATATTCTTTTTATATTACTGCAGACATTTTCTCTCTGTGATGAAGTGTTATAATCTTTGATTTTCTTCAATTCATCATAATCTGTTAATTTCATTAATTTTTTATGTATTGATAATAATTCATCTTTGTTCCCAAATGTAGTACAATCATTTCCTTTAAAAGTTGGAATACCTTTACCTCTCTTTTTTGTTGTATTCTTTTGAAACGTTCTTATCTTGAATATATCTTTATTACTACTATTTCTGTCAATGATACCTACAATAAAATTTTCTTGTTTTTTACTATAATATTCGAGATTATAGTTATAATAATCTTCCTTTATATTGTCTTGATATAAATCAGGATAATAACTTTTAATATACTGATTTATAGATATATTATTGGTATTACATAATTTTATATTATTCCTGTAATACATTGAGATATTTTTATTTTCAAACAATGGTTGGAAAAAATAATTATTTCCTTTTTTAATTAGATAACCAGATCTATTAAATCTGTCGAATATAACATCCACAAAATTTTCATTTTCTGGATCATTAGGTATCAAATCTTCGAGAACAATGTAGATAAGATTTTTATCAAATATTTTCTTCTGGATTTCAGATAAAACCGTTATAATTTCTCTATATATCTCATCAAATGAATAAATAGATTTATAAGAAAATAATTTCTTTATTTTATTCTTAATAATAATCTTTTCAGAATAAATAGAATTAATATCTTTAGTATTGTAATCAATATTTTTTAATTTAATATCATTATAAGTATTTTTATCATCATTCCAATATAATTGATTGAGTTTATCACTATGACATTTGTAATTGCACTTTTCAAAGTCACAAATGGCAGGACATATCAATTTTCCTTTTTGAACATTTTCTCTAGTAGGGTAATGACACTTATTATATTTTTCTATTTCTTCAGGAAACATATTATCATTTAATAATATTGGACAATCTATTGCTGATTCCTTCAGCGCTCTTTCTACCTTTTTAATAGTTAAAAATTTCAATTCAGCTTTTTTATATAACATTTCATCTGTAGTTATGTCTTTGCTGCCACCAATACTTGTTACAAATCTATGTATCTTGACAAATGGTAGCATTCCCTCAGAATTAGTTGAATTTAAGTGTGAACAAAATCGTATAGCTCTTCCTATGACTTGTTCTATTCTGGATAAGTTATAAAACGAATCAATAATATATACATATTTACAATTTTTAAGATTAATACCTTCACCCATAACTCTAGATCCTAAAATAAATTTTATATGTTTTCCCTCTGTGTTATCCCTAGAATTATAAACTTGTTGAATTATTTTTTGTTTATCAATTTCATCAGATAAAATCTGATCAGTATTATCTTTACCCGTAACTACAAGAAAAACTGCAGGAAAGAAAGGCCTACCATTATCATGATCATAATCTTTATACTTTAGACCTGTCTTATAATCTATAGTATCGTCTTTAATTTTATAATTACTTATTTTCTCCTGAAACTCAAGATATCCATTATGGATTAATGTATCTGCACACAATTCAATACCACCGGCCTTTACAATGTTTGAATATATAAATCCAATAGATGCATTTTCATTGAAAGTTTGTTCCAAATACGCCAACAAAGCATGAAATTTGGAACTGAAATTAATTATATATTCTTTCTTAAGGATATTACCAAGAATTTTATTCTTTTTCGTATAAATAAAATTCTGTTCAATATCTTTGGATAATTTATTATCATAAATCTCTTTATTGATCATTGAACATAATTTAGATTGATTATTAGACAGCTGTTGTATTACAGTTTCCATACCTTCGTTTGAATAGTATCCAATAAGTTTATCCTTGGATAATCCAGGAAATACAAAATTTGACACAGCTAGTGATTCTTTATTCAAACCATTAAAATGTTTATCTTCAATAACATTTTTATAAGTATCATACTGAAACTGTTTCATTGGACACCTGATCAATGGTGTAAATAACATATTTTCCTTATCCAACACACCTACATCCTGTCTAGGTGCAAAAGTAAACGGAATAGATCCTCTATAAAAACTAATGTATCCAGAAACTTTTCTTTTCAAATAATCTAGACCATCTTTTTTAACCTCAATATTATAATTTTTATCCGATGTAAATACCTTATCCCTTTGTATCCTATCTTTTTTTGGACAGATATAATTAATTAATGTAACAATTTCATCTGCAATATTAATCATTGGCGTAGCCGTCAACAACACAACTCTTAAATTAGTTGAATTTTCAACTATTTTCTTCAGTGAATCTCCATACTCGTTACCAATAATGTTATGTGCTTCATCTATAATAAGCAACGTATTATTCAAATTAACAATGTCATTATTTCCTTTAACTCTTTGTACAACACCCTTACTGTCCTTTTTATATTCCTTTTTTCCTTTCAAATTTCTAACAATAACTTTTTCACCAAGAATCTTACGGTAAAATGATTTATATGAAATTATCTTATACACCTTCATAATATTCTTATAAGTATCATATTTATCTTTGTCACTCAAACTCGCAAATCTATCAATATTTTTTTCATTTACATATGTATTTTTTGTAACCTCTATTATCTGATCAATAAAATTCTGTCTTGTATTAGGTCCAGGGACAACAATATGTATCCTTGAATTATATTTTAAAACCTGTTCTTTAAACTGTTCAGCTATTAATATGGCGGCCATCGTTTTCCCAGATCCAACACCATACATCAACAACATATTTTTGTACAATGTCTGCGGAGAAATAAATTTCGTTATCAGCAACTGATGAGACTTGGGATCCTTATTTTGCAGATTACAATTTTTATTACGATAATTTACAACATCAGTTTTATTTTCCAGCTTATCTCTCTGTTCAGCTTTATAATAATAGAACTCTACTTTAGAATAAATCTTTTTTTGAAGATCTGGATCTGTCGTATCTGGATAATGATAATCTTTAATATAATCTTCCATATATTATATTTTACAAATTGATAAATTATATCCTAAACTAATAATTATGTGTCGATCATCATATAACAGCTTTCGTTCAATCAATTATATAATTTATACAGTATAGAATATATAATGAGAAAATATAACTGTGAATATAGAAAAAAACTATCAGAAAACATTTCCACAATAGATAATACAGATGCGCTTGTCGACATATTCAATATCATTAATTTAGAAATTAATGACAATTTTTCTTCAAATTCAAATGGAATATTTATTGATATTAATAAAATATCAGATAGTACTATAGATAAACTGAATGAATATATTAATACTTTAGCAGAATCTAAAGAAGTAAATATATCCAATGGATAACAATAAAGAATAATTATACAAACATAACTTTATCTGCTAATGACAATAATGGAAGATTCCTGGGAACTGTAAGTTTGCTGAAGAACAAAAAAAATAAGTGATTATCCGAACAATAGAGGGAATCTTGATCCCCTAAGTTTATTGATCTCAGCAAACAAGTTTATTGATCTCAGCAAACAAGTTTATTGATCTCAGCAAATAGGGGGACTCTGTCCCCCGGGGATCAAGATCCCTGAGTATGATGATCTCAGCAAATATAGAAATGATAATTTGAACAAATATAAGTATGATATTCTGAACAAAATAGGGGGACTCTGTCCCGGGGGATCTTGATCCCCTAAGTTTATTGATCTCAGCAAATAGGGGGACTCTGTCCCCGGGGATCAAGATCTCTGAGAATGATAATCTGAACAAAATAGGAGGACTCTGTCCCCGGGGGATCTTGATCCCCTAAGTTTATTGATCTCAGCAAATGTAAGAATGATAGTTTGAACAAAATAGGGGGACTCTGTCCCCCGAGGGATCTTGATCCCCTAAGTTTGTTGAGGAGAACAAATATTTGTTTATTGAGGAGAACAAATATTTGTTTATTGAGGAGAACAAATATTTGTTTATTGAGGAGAACAAATATTTGTTTATTGAGGAGAACAAATAGGGGGGGACAGAGTCCCCCGGGGGACAAGGTCCCCTTAAGAAGATTACAATAATGGAAGAAAATAAAAGTTTATTTTCTAAATTAGTAAATTATTTATCACTTAATATTGGATCTATTTTTTTATAAAAATCATATACGTCTTTATTGACTTTAAAGCTATTAGGACTGACATTTTTGATTGTAATACTATCTAAATCTTTTACTCTTGATAGAGCTGTATAAGCTTGACCATCTGCAAATATACTATTTCCAATATCTATTTCTATATTTGACAATGTCATTCCTTGAGATTTGTGAATGGATAATGCATATGCTAATTTAAGGGGCATATAATAGAACATCATTAAATTATCATCTGCATTAGATACTTGGTGATATTTTATTACATGAATTATTTCTGGAGAACGTATATCTTGTATTTCTACACTTTTATCATTAAATTTTATTATTTTTCCAGTTGTACCGTTGCATATGGCAGCTTCACCCTTGGTGTTCTTTGAACTGATATTAACAGTTACAATTACTTGTGCTCCAATACATAGTTCAACACAAGTTGTAAAATTAAGGGATCTGATCCAATTCTCTGTTTTTTTCTTCCTTGCAGCTAACATTGGTGGAATGATAAGCTCAAATTTATAGATAGGATTATTTTCAGATAATAATTTATCAAATTCTTTTTTGTTAACTTCATCTACTAGTCTATTTATTGGGAATAAACTGGTAGATATAGCTTTATCTGTCTTTACAGATGATAATTTATTATAAATTTCTCTTGTACAGTTTCCATATCTTACATTTCTTAAGATTTCTTGGAACTCTAAAGAATTGTCTTGTCTAATCATAGTATCAAGAAATACAGTTTCAATGTCCATACTATTCCATATAGAAGATTTGAAACAATATTCGCCATTTACTGGGGCTAACTGACAGAAGTCTCCGGAAAAGATCATTTGGATTCCGCCAAAAAATTCTTCATAATTATTTCTACAATAAATTAAGTAATTGGAAATCTTTTCAAACATAACATCATCAAGCATTGAAACCTCATCTATGATGATTGCATCTATAGATCTAATATTTTTAACAAGATTTGATAGATAAAACCTATTTTTATAAAATAATGCTTTCGCGGTTTTGTCATAATCATGGTGGTTGAAGCCTAGAAATGAATGAATAGTTTTTCCATTTATTAATAATGCAGAACTTCCTGTTGTAGATGTGGTTGCTAGTTTGATGTCATTTTCTCTGGCATATTTTACTATTTTATGAATAACTGCAGATTTACCGGATCCAGCTGGTCCAGTAATGAATATATTTTTTTTGTTAACAAACAAATCAAATACTTTCTGTTGTTTCTCGGTCAGATTAATAATATTAACTGTATTGTCAATTTCTAGATCGTTAAATTTATTTTCTTTTATATTTTTTGCTTTAGCTTTCGCTTTAGTTTTAGCTTTTGATTTAACTTTATTTTCTGGATTATTATGAATATCATTTACTTTGTTATCATTATCGTCCTTGACTTTGTTATCATTATCGTCCTTGACTTTGTTATCATTATCGTCCTTGACTTTGTTATCATTATCGTCCTTGACTTTGTTATCATTATCGTCCTTGACTTTGTTATCATTATCGTCCTTGGCTTTGCCCCGGTAATCCCCATTATCTTTACCCACATCAACATTTTCTACATCATTAACAACTTTTTCTATATTAATATCCATATTATCATTAGTATTTTCATCATTATTTTCTTTTTTTCTTCTAGGTACAAGTATTTTTTTCAATAATGTTTTATCTATATAATAATAATTATAAAGATCTTCAATTGTTTTATCTATTATTTCATTTGAAATTTCTTTATTACCATCAAGATAATCTTTAACATCATTACAATATTCCATGATAATTATATTACTTATTATGACAGTAATTAGAAAGAATAAATATCAATTTTTAGTAATTACTTCGATAAAATCTTTTCTTGAAAAGAGTCTCATATTACAGCACATTCTTAGATGAATGGATTTTATATATTTTGAAATTTCTTCGCTCTTTTTTTCTTCTGTGATATCTCTGTTATTTTTAACTGTTTGTTCTAATTTATCTAATTCTTCGATGAAAATTCCGAGAAATTTTCCACAACTGGGGCATGTCATGTAGAACATATTTATTGGTTTATAATATTATCTGATTATATCTTTATTATTTATTTAATTATTCATTTTTTCGGTTTGTATGCTATACTATATATTTATTTATGAGTGATGATAGTGATGATTTTAGCTTAAATGGGCCGCCAGAAGACTCTCCAATTAGTGAAGTTCCATCTTCTTTTTTTGATACTCCACCAAGTTCTCCTGTTAATTCTTTACAGATTAATACATATATAAATGGAATATATGATATACATAAGAAAAATTCTGGTATTGAATATCTCTGGAGTGTTTCGAGGAAATTTGTTACAAAATGGTTTGAAGATTATATAATTAATGTTATAAATAATTATATTCCAAGAATTAATAATAAAGACAGAATTTTTATTACAAAGCTTACAATATTAAGTATAGAAAATATATCAAATAAATATTCGTTCAAATCTTCTTTAGAACATGGAAATTATTATAACAAATGGAAAGAAGATAATAATTCGAATATAAAATCAATAATATTGCAATTACTTCCATATTTTGATGAAGAATATAATGTTAATCATTTTGTATTAAATGTAATAGAAAGTTTATCAGAGTTGGTTATAACTAGGTCAGAAGATTTAGATAAATTTAAAAATAATGATAATGAAATTATTAGTTCAGAATATTTTAAATACTCTAATAGGTATTTAGATATTAAAGAACCATATACATCTGATATAATTTACAAGATAATGAAAAATAATTTCGACACATTATTGTATACATCATGTGTGATGAACCATAAATATTATATAAATTGGGTTAATATCGTTCCAATTAAAAGTATAGATGAATTAGATAGAGAATTTATAGATGAAACAAATTATTTTTATTATTCAAGTATAAAGAATCTACATCATTTGCTAACAAATTTTTATGAATATAATGGACTATGGCTTGGTGATATATATAACACAGTTAGGGTAAGAATGTATGAGGAAATTAAAGATATTAAATGGTTGTTGTACGCTGTGGATGCTACTAATTCTATTGAATCAGGTCAAATTATAGATTTATATCAAGTTGATATTATAGATGAATTATTTGACATTACATATATTTTAGATAGTTGTAATGAATATAATTGCAATGATAATAATACAAAAATTATTTTTTCATCTAAATTTTCTAATATAGAAAATAAAATTAGATCTGGAAATATAAGCGTTATAGATACAGTGAAAGATTTATTGATTAAATTGACAAATAATAATGAAAAAATTTATAACTGTAATGATTCTTATAAATTTCAAATGAATCATAAAAAGAATCTGAAAACTAAAAACGAAAATGAAAATGAAGATTTTAATACTATAGAAGAGGATAAATATTTTGATTATACAAAGGACAATGAAAATATAAAGAATAGTATAACTGATGACGATCTTATAAAATTATTGAATTATATTAAGAATAATTTTATTGACATTATGTGGGCTTACATACACAAACGATTATATTTATTTTATTATTCATTTTATGGTAAATATTTCTTCCAGGAAAAGAATGATAAAATTATATTTTCCAGGAATACAAGTTATCATTATAATATTAATCTGAAATATATTTATAATATTAGTAAATCATTATGTCATACGTCATTGAAGGAATGGGAAGATTTTCCTATAAATTATATAGACCTATCATACAAACAAAAATATTTATTCTTCACTAAGATAAATATACATCATCATGATTACGATGATTGGTTGAATATTTATAAAGTGTATGATAAGATAGAGCAAAAAGGGAGAAATATTGATTATACAAAATATCAAAAGAAAAAAGAGCTGTTAAATAAAGTCGGGGGATTTATTGGTACGATGACATCATACATACTGGAAGATATGATCCGCAGAGGGTTACTATCAAATTTTGTTCTTAATCCCAACATTACATCTGATGCTAGTGAGACTCAAAAAATAAAGATAATGAAAATACGAGAATATTTTAAAGAAAATAAGAATAAATGGAAAGACTGCTATTATTATTTAACGTATTATAAATATAATAATATTGACACTATATCAGAAAATTGTTCTTGGATGAATTTTTATTCATTAAACTGGTTATGTCAGATTAATTTTTATAGACATTTTATATTCAACAGAGTTATGTATATTACAGGTGCTACTGGTCAAGGTAAATCTACTCAAATGCCAAAGTTATATCTATATGCGTTATTGGCTATCAATTATAACGCATTTGGTAAAGTCCTATGTTCTGCACCGAGAGTATCACCAACACAAGATAACTGCAAAAGAATCTCGTTAGAATTAGGGTATGTTATTAATGATAGTAATATTAATGATATTAATAATAAATATTATGTTCAGTATAGAACAAAGGAAAGTTCGTACTATAATCCCACAATATATCATAAAAATATTACTATTGCTACTGATGGTACAATACTGCAAGAATTAACTAACAATATTACAGTTTATTCTAGTAGTATTACTAGTTTAAATAAAAATAAATTTGACGTTCTTTTCATCGATGAAACTCACGAACATAATAAAAATATGGATCTTATTTTAACATATGTAAAATCTAGCTGTATTTATAACAACAATATAAAGTTAGCTGTTGTGTCTGCAACTATGAAGGATGATGAACCAAGATATAGATGGTTTTATAAGATTATTAATGATAAATCAATAAAATATATACCTCATAATGATTTTATAAAATATAGTTGGGGTAAAGTCTTGGATGATGATTATAACTTGAAAGAATGTGAATATTTATATTCTATTGATAATTCTTCAATGATAGATAGACGTTTTCATATATCTGCTCCGGGTAAAGGGACACAATATAAAATTACAGAACATTATTTACAAGATGAGAATGGCGGCATAAATGGCGGCATAAATGGCGGCATAAATGGCGGCATAAATGGCGGCATAAATGGCGGCATAAATGGCGGCATAAACCCCTCCAATTTAGAAAAGTATAAATTTGCTGAAAAAAAAGGAATAGAAAAAACAATTGAATTATCTAAAAATAGTTTAGTTGAAGGACATTTATTATTCTTTTCCATTGGAGAAAATGAAGCTTTAAATATTGTTACAATATTAAATAATGACAGTAATATGCCAAAAAATATTATTATTCTCCCATATTATTCTGTTCTATCTTCTGCTGCAAAGGACATTATAAAAAATATCAAGGATAATCTTTATAAAATTAGAATTGATAGAAAAGATATTACTAAAATTTTTACTCTTAAAAATGATAATGAATTTAATAGTAAAATATCTCAGGGGAATAATGTATATGACAGAGTTATATTAGTTGCTACTGACATAGCAGAGGCATCAATAACTATTCAGAATCTATATTATGTTGTCGATACAGGATATAGGAAATCATCTATATTTGATCATCTAGTACTTCACAGTAATCTAGTTATTGAAGAAATTTCAGAATCAAGTAGGATCCAGAGAAAAGGTAGGGTAGGGAGAATAGCAGACGGAGAAATTTATTATATGTACGCCAAAGAAGCTAGAAAAAATAACAAACCATTTTATGGTATATCTCAATCAGATCCATCCGACATTGTATATGAATTGATGAAGGACAATAAAGATACTGTTAAAATAAACTTTGATAATGTAGATAATATATATGTAAGTTTTGAAGTCAAAGTATCTACAAATTGGTATAGTTCAGGAATACCACTAGATAATATTATTGATATTGAGGGGAAGTTTTATCTCGTCCATTATTTTGAAGATAAAATTAAAAGAAATATATATGGTGAAATTATCAATGATAATAATTTAATAGATATTGAAAATTATAAATTTATGATTTATAAATATTATTCATTAGGTCTATTATCAGATTATAAGTTTACAAATAAAGTCGATATATTAAAAATTAAAAAAACAGAATTATTTGGAATACTAAAGATACTAAGGAAAATAAATTTATTTAATTTAGTCGGGGTTTCAAATTTAGAATATGACTTGATATTAATACATAGTTTAAGTTTAAAATGTGAAAGAAATATTATTGATATTATTTTCTTTTTAAAGGAAAAAATTGTGGTGGTTGACAAAGCTAAGAGTATTTATAGTGAGAAGATTAAAGATGAATGTGATAACAAAGCCAAGGGCGATTATGGGGACAAAGCTAAGGGAGATTATGGGGACAAAGCCAAGGGCGATTACCAGGACAAAGCCAAGGCCGATTATAATAAAAAAATTGGTAATCTTTTTAATGTAACAATAAATGTGGTTAACAGGGTTAGAGTATTAATCTCGGGTATATTACTGGGAGATCTTGATTGTAATATTAAGAAGAAAAAATATGGACAAGATTTATTAGAATATGAATTAGAAAAAAATAAAGATAGTATATTACAGTTATGTAATGAATATAAGAAATATAAAGTTGAAGTAAATTATTCAAAAATTATAAGATTTATAAAAACTTTACCTGACATATACAATAAATTAAATAATATAAAAAATAATTCAAACATTAATCGATACATTAATAAACATCAAAATAATTATTTTATAAATAAGATAATTATTGAATCAAAAAGATATATTGTAGATAAGATTATTAATAAAGTTATATATGACAATCATTACAAAATTATATACTCTTTTATACTAATATATCCAGAAAATATTATTTATTATAAATATTCTGATTATACAAAGCAAAAAGATAAAAACGTATATTTTTATCTTAATACTTATAATTATAGTATTCAGAATATATATCCTCATGATGTCATTTTTATTGATTATAAAAAAGAAAATAATGTCATTATAATTGAAAGTAAAAATATTATTACTATTTAAAACAAATATGGAATTGGTAATTTAGGATTAAACTGTCGTTTAATAATATCCTTTGATTTAGCGGCTACATTAGCAGGATTAGCACTAGTTACAGAGATATTATGTCGTTTTCTTTTTTTAGATACGTAAATATTATTTTTATTTTTTTTATTATCTATTATTTCTTTTTGTGCAAGATAATTTATTTCTTTTTTGCCATAAATATCTTGATTACATTTTATTTTTAATTTGTTAAATAATTCTTCTGAAATGAACTCATCATCACTAGAATTATTTTCAGAATTGTTTTCATTTACCTCCATTTTATATAAATATAAAGATTATTTGTTTTGATAACTTAGATACATAAATTAATGATTTCAAATGATAAGGCTACGTTATTTTTAGAAGTCAAAGGTAGAAGAAAAAGGACGATTTTAACTGGTATTCATATAGATGATGATAATTTAAAAATTATAAAAAAGAAAATTGGGACTTGTGGATATAAAGAAAACAATGGTGCTAATATATGTTTCCAAGGAGATCATATTAAGTATTTTCAAGATAAATATAAAGATTTAGATATTGAGGTGAAAGTAGCTTAGATTTAAAAAGTCTAATATCTAAAATATAATTATATTAATTAATTTATCCAAACTTAAATCCATGACCGCACTCATTACAAGTTACAAATGTTGTCGGAGCTTCATCAGCAGCTCTAGTCTGTTTCTGTGTTACCTGACTATTTGATTTACCGCAGCGTTCGCACTTGAATGCATCGCTACCTTTGACCAATAATTTATTATTTTCTTTTGTCTGTAAAATCTTTTGATATTTTAATGGGAATAAAATATCAATTGATAAATATGGAAGTGTTGAAATATTCATTTTCTTACTTGTAATCATTGATAAAAGTCCATAATTAGTCAGTAATGCTTTCACCAGTTCTTCCACCTTATCATTATATATGTTGTCCAGTAATGATGGAACGTTATTATTTTCAGAAAGATCTTTGCTATAGTTTTCATATGCAACTTTTATTTCACTAAGAATAGTATTATCATTAATAATATCTGCTAGAGTCTTCATCAGGATTATAATATTATAAATAATGTTATAATCTTAATATCTTTTTTTTTCATTTTTATACTAAAGTTATATAATTGAAAAAATCATGGATTTTATCTTTATCAACAATATTTAAGCATTCACAATATTCATTTTTGTTGAGGATAGTATCATAACCTCTTATTCCATATTTTATAATAACATCATATATATTTTTCTTAATTTTGTAAGATATATCTATATTTGTTTTAATCATCATAGTAATTATACAGGATGGTAATAGAAAAACATCACTTCCAGTATAGTAGGATCTAACACAGGAAAGATGAAAATCATTTATCTGTTTATCTATTAAATCTTTCAAATCATTATGTAAACTAGTTGTTGTATTAATTGTTATCTCTTTCGCCACTGAATTAGTCAATGACGTAAAAGAGAATATATCTATATTTTTTATATTAATCACAAAAGGGTATAATTTTAGAATGTCTTTATTTTGCGTCATTTTAATATTAAATTTATATTTTATATCAACTTTATTTACTGTATCAGTTTTGAAAGTTTGATATTCGTCATAAATATTTGATAAATGAATATCTATTTTTTTATTATCTTCTATTTCTTCTTTAAAAATATTTAATATTAATTGTTTATCAATATTTTTATTATCTGCTATATCTGACGTAAAATAAATATTGATTGATCTTTTCACCTCATATTCAATGAAATTGATATTATTTTGCGAATTTAGATAACAATTAATATTATTATTTATTATTTTTATAATTTCTAATGCTTTTGTAATGAAATTAATGTTGTCGGTGGAGTTTATCATGATATCCAGATCACTATCAGAATATAAATTATCTATATCTTCATATGACAAGGATGAATCTATACATGCTGGCATACAGCTACCGCAGATTGTGACATTATCAAATAAAATGTTGTTTAACAAATTAAATTCTTTATTTTTAGATATGAAATGATTTAATTTTTCTTTGAAAGCATTTATATCGTTAAATATATTTTTATTAGGATATACTATGTTTGTATCTGAAATAGAACTAAATGAATCAAGATTAGTCATTGATATTAACTCTAAAACAGATAATAAATTTATTGATTTTTTACTATGTTTAGTTTTGTTATATATATAAATTAATTCATTTGATCTTATTGAATGATCATGGTAAAAATTTAGATCTGTATTATCATGGTCATTATTTATAAAGTTATCTTTATTTGATACATAATGGTTTAACAAAATTTCATTTCTTAATATTATAGATAATCCTTGTGATGGATCGATTAATAAATTTGATATTAATGTTTTTATTTGTTTTACAGATAAAATGTCTATTATTTTGTTCAAGATATAGATGATGGTATTGTGATAATCTTTCGGTGCATTATTATCTTCAAAATAATTTATCATTGAAAAAAAATATCCATTATACATTTCTCCTGGATTAAGAATGCTGTGATTTATTAATCTGTTTTTTATCTTTTGCAAATCAATTTTTTTAAAACCTTCATCATTTATTCTACGATTACTTTTCTGAAAATTATTTTTTATTATTTTCAGAAATTTAGTTATTAAAAAACTTTTATCTATTTTTGAATTTACATAAAAACAATCATAAATTCGTTCAATAGATAGATTAAACGTTATATTAGACGAATTGTATAACAGTGAAATATCCATGTTGTATAGACAGAGAATATTATTAGGATAATCTAAGATTTCAATATTTAATTTATTAATTAATTTTATTTTTTCATTGTATCTAATGTAGGAAATTAAGTTGTTGTTAATCAGTTGTATTTTATTTCTTATATAACTGTTTTGTTCAAATGTTAATAGAATTAAATTATTGGTTAAATAATTTAATTCTTCTAATGAGATGTATGTGTTATATATGAAATCTTTATAATTTCTAATATTATTGAATGTTATTACAAGGATGTTGTCATTTGTACGATAAATATTTTGATTTGGATAAAAATAATATGGATTTATAATTTTGCTATCATTCTTGTTCAAATTTAAATAATCTAAATTGTCATCTAAAGAAGTATCACGATGATTATCAGTCATTATATAGATATTTGAGTTATATAATTATTAATCAATTCATTTATCAATTTTTATAAAAAATGATAAAATTAAAGAATAGATAATGATTTATAATAATCTACATATCATGAATTTAGAAGATAATAATATTACGATGAAGATATTGAGTTCATTCAAGGATAATACAAACAAAGCTAATGGCGGTTATCAGGACAAAGCTAATGGCGGTTATCAGGACAAAGCTAATGGCGGTTATCAGGACAAAGCTAATGGCGGTTATCAGGACAAAGCTAATGGCGATAATAAGTACAAAGCTAATGGCGATAATAAGTACAAAGCTAATGGCGATAATAAGTACAAAGCTAATGGCAGTTATCATAGTAATAATAATTTATCTAAACTTGATGACATTATACTAGAACACTTTTTAGCGGATAATTCTATTTTATCTTGTTTAATATTTCTGTTAGATAAAAATCATAGGATATTTAATTATCATGATAACATTTCATCTATAAAAAAGATACTACTAAAATATCTTTTTTATGTATATCAGCAAAAAGATAATGAATTCAAATATGATAATTTTAAAGAAATTATTGACACTAATAATATATCTTTTATTTCTGATTTGATTAGAGTTAATATTGTTATTGTAAATGAAAATAATAAACCAATAAATTTTACTTATAAATATGATCATAGTATCATTATCAAATTTATTAATGGTGTATATTATCCAATGATATATAATTATTCTGTTACTATATTTGCTAATAATATTATTAATATGTTTGATGAGTATGTATCAAGACCATCTAATATTGAAAAATCAAATTTTGATATATTAGACAAAATTAACACGATAATAAATATTGATTTTAATGATGTTAATTATAGTAATAAAAACGATAATATTGAATATAATAATCAAAATAGAAAATATAATAATAATCTAGTTAATCAAGATGAAAATATTAAAGATAATACAGTATCTAATAACAGTTGCTGTACTTCTGCTGCCCTTGGTTGCTGTACTTCTGCTGCCCCTGGTTGCTGTACCCCTGCTGCCCCTGGTTGCTGTACCCCTGCTGCCCCTGGTTGCTGTACTTCTGCTGCCCCTGGTTGCTGTACCCCTGCTGCCCCTGGTTGCTGTACCCCTGCTGCCCCTGGTTGCTGTACCCCTGCTGCCCCTGGTTGCTATAACAATGTGAACAAAATTTATAACAAAATTATAAATAAAGAAAAAATGTCAAATTCATCAATCAATTCTCTCAAGGTTTCAAGTTTACTCGAATTATGTAAATTATTAAAATATGATAATGATGAATTTTATAAAAAAAAACAAAAGAAAAATGATATAATCGCAGTAATTTATCAATATATTACATAAATTATAATATCTTTATTATTATAGGTATTAATGGGATTAGATAAGAAAATATGGGGACCTGCATTATGGACAGTTATACATTCTGTGGCGTTAAATTATCCAGATGATACAAATGATAATCTTGTAAAATATAAGCACAGAGAATTTATTGTTAATTTACAGTACATAATTCCATGTAATAAATGTAGAAATAATTATAAAAGAAATCTTAAAATACATCCATTGACAGATGAGGATTTAAAATCTTCATCTAGTTTTTTTCTTTGGACATTAAAATTACATAATATAGTAAATATGGAGTTAGGAAAGCCTATATTGACAGAAAAAAAGTTATTAGAAATAATGTTAAATAATTCTAAACATAAAAAAAAAACTGATACAGATAATTTCTTATATGGTTTGGTTAGATCAATAATGGGAGGAATATTTGGCGCATTAATTGGTGCAATTGTTATACATAAGTACAATAAATATGCAGGTCAAGCTGCTAATATAGATAAAACTAATATTAAAATGAATAACAAAATAAAAACATAATGATATTAATATTAATAGCATTATGAAAAAAGATGAAAATACAAGAACAGAGATTGTAGAAAATGATACATACGATGAATATATAGAAAGCGAGGAATGTAAAGTAATAAGAGAAAAGTTTATTCAGATACAAAAGGATGTAAATGGACTTCGAAAGAATAAAAACTTATCTGATCTAGATGTTGAGATGAATATATCTGAACAATATAAAGATTTATATGAAGAATATCCATTTGTAATTAAGAAAATTTGTAAGATGAATGAAAATGACGATCAAGATATAGATGTATTATATAAAATGATTGATACTTTAGAAAGAATTAAATTAAATAATGTATCTGAGAATGATGCTGAAGTTGATTTAGGTAAATTTTTATCTGCTAAATACCTTAAAAAATAAATGTATTTTCATTCTTTAACAAAGAAATTAGTAATCCTCATTCTTTAACAAAGAAATTAGTAATCCAAATATTTTTGTTTGTAATATGTTTCTCTATTTGAGTATGATATTCTTTCCCAAATTCATTTTTGATATTTATGACATAATTATTCATTTTATTGTTATAAATATATTGATGATTTCCTAGGATTAAGTTTATATCTTTTATATAGTTGAAAAAAGATATAAAAGATTCTTCACTAGTTAATGACGGTAAAATATCAATAATATTATTTTTAGATTTTTTAACTATATCAATAATGGTATCAATCAATTTTTCATATGTTATATATTTTTTTGTATCTAGACCTTTAAATATGAAATATTTAGATGAAAAAAACATATTACTGTATAGAGGTTTATGACAACAAATATTTTTATAAAAATTAGAAAGAATATATAATAATTTTACATTTGGCATTGTAGTGGTATCATTAATTTCTAATATAAGATCACTATTTTCTTTATATGTGGTTAAAATATATTTTATTATATTCAAAAGATGTATAATTTCATTATTCAGTAATGTATTTTTGTTATATTCGAAAAAATAAAGATCATATAAATTAATTTTATTGTCTTTATTTTTGTAATGAAATTCTGTATTTTTATCCTTCAAAATTTTATTAAATAATGATATAGATTCAATAATATCTTTATTATTTTTATTATTGATATAAACGTTTGTAAAAGATACTTTTGACAAGAATAATATTTCCCATATAATATAAAAATCTTTTGATTTATTTAATAAATTATCATATTCAGGTATATGATTGATAATTTTATTTGTATCGGTTACTAAATTATAATCATCTATAATATTAATAAATTTATTATAATCTGGTTTCTGGCTTTCTAAAATACAATTGTTAAATGAATCTGCATTATATCCTAACTTTATTAATGATTTAATTTCATTGACAGAACATGTAACTAAATCACTAGTTTTAACATTAATAATATTTATTATCTCTGCTTTTTTTGTTTCCTTATATTCATATATCTTGATGATTGAATCAATGGTCATACTGATATAGTTCAATCATTATTCTTTATATAAAATAGAAAATTCATTTTTATTCATTCCAACAATGACTTGTACCCTAACTCATTCCAACAATGACTTGTACCCTAACTCATTCCAACAATGACTTGTACCCTAACTCATTCCAACAATGACTTGTACCCTAACTCATTCCAACAATGACTTGTACATCAACGGGCTCTTTACCACCCTCCTATATCCAATACTATATCCAGCAAATAAACTCGATCTTGTTATTTTAAATATATCTCCAACCTTACCATCATAATATCTACACATCATATCAGACCTAAATATTTTGGGGAATTCTCTATCATTAAATTTTCTAAGGATTTCTTCTTTTTCATCTTTAGTAATAATTTTGTGTTCTGGTACAAAATTATTCTCAATAATATCTTCCATCATTTCATACTCTAAAAATACTTCTGTATTCTTAGGATCCTTAACAATCTGTTTAATGTTTTTTTTTGTAGTGTCATTCAGGATGACAATCTTTTTGATTTCATTGTTGTTTAAAACTGACTCAATGGTTGAATTTATATTTGTATGTAATGTATTATACATAATTATTTTTATTTCAGTATTATCAGTTAATAATATTGAATATATTCTGTTTTTGAAACTAATTTGTTTTAAATCTTCATATGATTTTTCGTATGATTCTATTAATCCTCTCCTATAAATCATTTTACATATATTATGTAGAATGATTTCACAAACCTCTTGGTTGTTAAACTGAATATTCATTATATAATACAAATAATACAGTTATATATTTATAGATTTATGTCTTCAATTTTTAGAAATATTTCTAAAAATGATTAATTTTCAAAATCAAAATATGTTTTAACTTCTTTATCAGAAGGTATACTAGTTATATTTCCCAATGTCTGTATATAAGTGTTATTTAACACTACAATCTCATTAAAAATATTAACTTTTACAAAATCACCAACATTTATAACTTTATTATTGTTTTTAAAAAATAAAGAACTGTTTTTCAAAACAAAATTTTCTTCATTGGAATATCTAATTAATGTGCCAATATATCCATGCTTACAGACGATATAATCTGGAACTATCTTGACAATTTGGCTGATTATTGTGACGTCTTTTTTAATAATAAAAATATTACATACATATTCAATGATAAATCTTGGACTTGCATTTAAGTTTTCAGGGATTAAATATCCATCTGATTTTTTTGAAATAGCTGTGATTTTATTAACGAAACCCATAGTATTACATTTTTTCTCTAATTCTTCTCTGGCTTTCATAAGGATGTTATAATCAATATTCTTATTTATATATTTGGGATCTAGTGTTATTTTTCCCTCTTGAATTATATTTCTTTTATAAGGATTATAAATTTCTTCATTTTCAACTGAATCCATTAACTATATTAGTTATGTATTCTTTAATTTTTAGATTATTATCTTTTCATTTTTTAATTATGTAATATTAATTAGATTCCTATTTGACTTGGTGGTGAGATGATCAAATATTTGGGATAGTTAAACTGCATAATAAGGTAATTTATACATCTTTGATACACCATTCAAATCTTTTTAATAGAGATTTTCCTAATACTTTCTCTGCAGATACGTTGAACTTTTCTATAAAATGAAAAATAACTCGCGGATCTATATAGTTATTTTTTGATGTAGATAATGATATATCTGAACTTTTAGATTCCAATTTCTTTTTTTCTTCAAGTATTTTTATTTTACTCTTATTTTTATTTTTATCTTTTTTAAGTTTGACGAGTTGATCATTAATTTTTATTAGCTTAGTATTTTTTTTATTATTGGTTGATTTTTTATGGTTGCACAATATAGCAACACCAGCATTAGCTTGTTTAAACTTGTAAAGAATATAATTTGATTTTTCTGATTCTGTCAAATTATCTATATCGTTATTTTTAACTTTTTCCATTTCTTTCATAAAATAATGGGTTGCATTGTACGTTCTCCATACCTTTGAAGTCAAACCCTTCATAAAGTCATTCAGATAATTATTTAATTGAATAGAATTAATTTGATCAAATAGTAAATCATTGTCATTTGAATTGGTAAAATCTTTAAAATTATTGTATATAATTTTGTCTACAGTTATATCTTTCTTAAATTCGATATAATCTTTTCCCAAAAATTTAAGTCTTATAACATAATTATTATCATCAATAAATTTTATATGTTCTCTTCTGAGGGTAGAAACGCCGACTGTATCGGCTTGATTATCTTTATCCTTATTATTTCCAACTCTTAATGCTAATGTATCAATCAAATATAAAGCCGTTGATAATTGTCTATATTTAATATCATTTGATGTAAAATCATTATAATATTGTTTTCTAATCTTGCTAATATATTTTCCTAGATTATTGGCAAGATTGAATTTTTCTTTATCACTATTTGATTTGAAAGTAGATTCTAAAGAAGTAAAAATATATTTTCGTTTATCTGTTATCTCTTCTTTCCATGATGCTAACCATTCTACTTTATTATCATGGATAACATCTTGCCATTTATTTGAAACTTTTTTGTACTCGATAGGTATATCAGGAATTTTTGACTTTTTATCTATGTTTATAATGACATCATGAGGATAGATTCTTTTTTTTATTTTCCCTAATTTGGGATGACTTCCTCTTCCTATGAATATAGATGGTGGTTCTATCTTATAATTTCCTACTTTCTGTTTAATCCCGTCGATTATACAGAATTTATATTTTTCATCATCATCATTATTTTTTTTTTCTTTTTTTAGATTCAACAAATATTCATGTATTAATCTAAAATCAAAATCTTCTAATTTACTTTTTTTCAAGTTTTCATCTAATACTGGTTTAAAACAATCCCAAAAGTTTTTATTGAATATTTTATTATTAATATAATCTGTTGATATATATCTTGCATATAATGTAGCATATTCTTCAGCTCTCTCAGAGAGAATGATATTTTTATTATTATATATAATTGGTATATTATGTTTTTGATACATGGCTGGAAATAATGGTCCATTATGTTCTAAAGTTTTCCACTTACTGATTCCTTTATATTTCCCCCCTTTTATAACGTTAAATATCTGCATAATAATCTAATATAATATTAATTAGAAACAAAGTCAGTAATATACTGTCGGAATATATGATAGGTATTTCCTTTATAATATATATGGTTTGAATTATAAGAGACTTTATAAAATTTCTTATTATTTAATAATAAACAGTACCATCTATCATTTTCTTTGAACACTTTTATTAGCATTCCTCCAATTTTCTTTTCTTCTGTATATCTATTTATATAAATTACTCTACCTTTTGCTGGTAAGATTGAAAACTTTTCTACTGTATCTATTAGTTCAAATTGAGATAAATCCATTATATATTTTAAATCAAAAAAATGATATTATAATGGTATAAATAACAGACATAATTAATTATTATCTTATTTGTTGATAATGTGTACTGTTAACCACGCTAACTATACTAATCAATATAATTCAGATACAGATTCTGAAGAGTGTTCAAGTGATACAATGGAAGAATCTGCAGTAGAATCTAATCATTGTGGAGAATGTCAAGCCGGCCCATTAGATTTTAATGCTTATATTGAATATATTAAAAATCCGTATATTCCTTATGAATATAACTATAATTCAGATGACACTTATTATGAAACTACAATAATGACGTATAAAAATATTATAAATTATAAAAACTTTATATATAATACATACATTACAAAAGAACAGCAAGCATATTTGGATGAAAATTTAATATTATTAAGTTTAGATACAGACTGGGCTATCAGAGATAAATTATTTGTTGTCAATAATAGTAAATTGACTAATTTGGCATATGTAACTAGATTGGAAAACATTAATAAATTAAATGTATATATACCAGACTTTGACAGTACGATTTTTTGTCTTTATAATATGGACATCTCATTAATATTTAGTACAGTTAATGAATATTTTATTTTATCCAATAATAAAATTTATAATTGTTTGATTGTAAATTCAAGAATTAATAGAAATTATATATTGAAAGGTTTTGTAAACTTTATCAAAAGCTATTACTTAAAATATTCAAGTGATATTGACTCAGAAAATATGAAAAAAATAAATATATATGAAAATTCTGTAATTGACTATACTCATAATGGTGATATAGTGTTATCTGAATATTTAAATAATAGATTCATAGATCATAAAAGATATTATACAAATATTATTCCATTCGACAATATTTCATTTAATTATATTGTTAACACATTGGTTAATGATCTATCATTAGATAATATTCAAGATATAATATTAGCATTGTTGCTCTATCCAAGGGAAGGTCTTTGTTTTATTTTTAATAATAAATATTTAATGGATTATTATATTTCAAATAAAAATGATTTCCTATTCAATGAAAACAAAAGTGAATCTTATTACCTAAGATCAAATGAATTAATATATCTCTACAATAATTTTAATATTAAGAGAAATTATATATCTTTAACAGATTTAATTAAATTATTAGAAATAACAAATTTTGATAACTTTAAAAAATTTATATATAACTGTTCTACTAATGACCATAAAATAAACCCTCCATTTAATAATCTTGATGAATTTAGAAATAGATTAAATTACTTTATATCAAAGGATTCAGAATGTAATTTATTTGAAAATACTGATTTTGAAAATGTTACAATTTGTGGGAGTTGTATGGTTGCATGTACAGATGCTCTATTGTCATATGAAGATATAGATAATTTATATCATGACAGTGATTTAGACATAATGATAAATAATGTTAATTCTGATACTTTTATCCAAAAAGCGTTGGATATAATTGATAATATTAATAATAATATTAATTCATATCTAAAGTTATGTAAACCAATTAATTTTATTGAACATAAAATTAAAAGGATCATAAATGTGAGATTTTATGATTCTAAAGCAGTTTTAAATGATAGTACTGATCAAGATGAAACTAGTAAACAATATAATATAAATTTAGCGCTACAATATTTCAATAGACAGATTACATATGAGAGAGAATATTATGATGCCTTGAACGTTATGGATGAAGAGTTTGTTTTCAATGATAGTAATTCGGAAAATAGCATTGAAATCAAATATAAATTCAAAACAAGGATAGTCAAGGATGAAAATATATTAAAATTATATCCTTTTGTCAAAAATATTAAACCATTTGAAATATTCTTCTTAAAAAATAGTAATATCCAAAATATAGAGGTTTTTCATCTTTCCTGTGTTAGATCTTACTACACAGGTAGTGAGGTTATTTTACTATTTCCTTGTATATTATCAATGTTGTTAAGGGTTAATTTACATTTGGCCCACAATATGAACGTTTATAATATAATTGAAAAATATGGAAAAAGAGGTTACAAAACAATTTTAACAAATAGAGAATATAATAAATTGGACTTACATTTGGACAATAGATCTGGTGAATATCAGCAATATATTATAATTCACGAGACTGAAGAATATTTTTGATCAAATTATCATTATAAATTTTTATAATGATTGGGTAATTAATTAATCACCTATGATTGGGTAATTAATTAATCACCTATGATTGGGTAATTAATTAATCACCTATGATTGGGTAATTACTTTATAATTATTTTCATTTTTAATAAGAAAAACATAAGCTATTATATAGTATTGCTATCATGTTATCAGATACTGACCAACTTTATAATGATGATAACTATATGGAAACAAAATTAGATCCAGTTATGAAAACAAAACAAAAGGGGATTATAGGTGCAAACCCAAGGGGGATTATAGGTGCAAAATCTAATCAAATAGAATCAGCGTTAAATACAGCAGAAATAAATATTAAAAATGATAAAATTATAGAGTTTTCTTCCAGATATAAAGGTGGTGAAAGTGGGTTCAGATTAATCTGTGATATTAATAATACAATCTTAACATCAGGTAGATATGAAACTGAACTTACAAAACTTATATATGTCATTTTCTATAATTCATTAACTAGAAATGCTAAAATGTTAAATGTATTAACAAATGATATAAACTCTAAAATTAATGGTATGATTATATCTGGAGATTTGTGTAGTATGAGTAAAATTAATAAATCTTATAACTTTATTAAAAGTGATTTATTACATAAATGTATTTATTATGGAGATACAACAATCCTCTATTATCTTCTCATTAATGGAGGTAAGATAGATCAAACGCTTAGTGGGAAAACATTGTTTGAATATGCATACAAATTAAAGGACGAAAGTATGATAGATTACTTAATTAATATTAGAGATTTCCCTGAAAAAATAACGTTGTTAAGAGATCTAGATATAACCGACGATTATGTTGGGAATGATATGGATATAGCTATAGCGCAAAAGATTATATTAGACCAAGCTAAACGATTAGAAGAAAATCATGTTATGGTTTATTTAGATTTTGTTAAAAATTCAGTTAATAATGAATATATAACTTATTTAAAAAATATACCATTTGATGTATTTCTTAATGCCATTGATTGCTTAATATCTAATATAAGTAAGCGGAGGAGAAATGAATATATTTCTATTCTATCTGAAGAAATAAATTATGCTATTGAGAACAGAATAGATTGCCCTGATTCGATTGTATCTGTTATCATATACAACCTTATTCCGTTTATTAAGTATCAGTATAATATTACATCAGAATGGTTGTTATTGTATGAATTCAAAATGGTTATTTTTAATAATAAAAATGTTTCATTAAAAAATCTTATAGATATTTTGAAATTTAAATACTATACTATAAATAAAATTATTAGACCAAAATATATTGAGATTTTATTTTCCAAATTATTAAATGAAATTTCTAAGTAAATAATATATCAATGAGCTTTAATAGATTAATCTATGATGGATGTGCATATAAAAAAGAGGTGAAGGAAAACTTATCCCACCTGGACTATAATCTTTATAAAGGAAAGTTCGAAACTGCAACTTGTAAAAAAGCAGACTATACTCATAATCTGGCTTTTGGTACAAGAACAAACACTGAAAGTGAATTATATGGATTGACTCGTCCCCTGACGAACTGTCCAGAGAAAAAGTATTCACCATGCTCAGATTTCAAATCACCTGTATTTACACCTTCAAGAGTATGTGAAGGTATCCATTATATAACACCGACTGGACTAGAGAAACCCAGTTGTCATCGTGAATCATTTGATTCTAAATTAAATCTTAAGAAATAATTAAATTTTTTGTTGGTATTATATATAATGGCTTTAACTAGATTAATTTATGATAAAGATGCTAACGATTTAAGGGTTAAGAGAATAGCAGTTAATGATAATTATAGAATATTTCCTTCATTTGGTGAAAATATTACTCAATGTTATTCTCTGCCAACAAGAGGGGCTGCTAGTGATCTGTCATCCTCAAAACATCCTTATAAAATGACAAATGAAGATCTAGTCAGAGATGAATCTTATTTAACATGGAGACATAATAAACATACTAAAGGTAATACTCGTGTTAGTAAAATGCCATCAAGTAGGCGTTATAATAAACCTACATGTTTACCGTCATTTATAACAGAAGATTCTAGATTTATCAAGCCAATAAGAGAAATGAGAGGATTAGACACAACAGAATATAAATATACTCCATATCTATATTCAGATCCTCAAGATGTTATTTTTAATAATACTGCTATAGTTAACACTAGACTTGTGGCAAAAGATCGTTTTGTTCCTAAAAAGCAGGAATTTTGGGCAGACGATGAAAATAGAAGTAATAATCGTATTAATTTTTATGATGGTTGCCAAAGATTTGCTGTCAAAAGCCATGCATGTCGCCATGGTCTTGTACAAGATAATTGTTCTATTTGCGTTGCTGTATAAATTTAATAGGATAATTATTAAATTTTATTCCTTTACTTTTTAATTTATTGTCACTATCTAATATAGTTTATTATGGTAGCTATGTTAGATAATGACACTAATGACACTAATGACACTAATGACACTACTGACATGAGAAGTAATTTCTCTAAAAATTCTAGACATATTCCTGAGATCAAAACAAAACAAATGAATCAAATTATAGAAAATAGAAATAATCTTGAAAAAGTTAAAGGTTTTGGAGAAATAAAATTTGATAATAAAGAGGAACGCCCACTAGATAGAAGCAGAGGTAAGACAATCTTAACTAAATATACTAATAGATTAGAGGACACCATTAATTTACCACTTCACCAGAATAAATTATATCCTTTTACAAGTCAAAGAGATGTTCCATGGGACAATAACCAAGGAAATAATCAAATTAGAAATTTATCTAATACAAGTAACAACGAAAGAAGTCAGAGAAATATGGAATTATTTACTGGTAGTCTTAAGAGTACATATAAGAATAAAAAAGAAACAGAATCTTTTGCTGGACCAGCATTGCTGGCTAATACAGTTACAAAAGACAATGATGGTAAGATGAGAAGTTATTCATTTGCTAGTCAGATCAAGAATAGGGTAATTCCTTCTAATAAAAATAATAGTGCTGATTTACCATTTGAATCTAATATAAAGGTCAAACCTGGGCTAGAAAATAATTCTCAAGATGGTATTTCTCAGGTCTACAAGATAGATCCGCTTAATATTGACAATTTAAGATCTAAGGCAAATCAAAAACAAACTTATAAAAGTAGAATAGCTGGTCCTGCATTAGGTATAGGAAAGAGAGGAAAAAAGGGGGATCTTACCAAGAAAAAAATACCTACATTTATAGTTAATGATAAACCCGTGAAAGGTAAATCTGCAGTTGATGCAATGAAAGTAAATGGTAAGATTGAAGAGTCTAAAAATATTAGAGATTTACATGAATTTAACTATAAAAAACCCGGTATTAATGCTACAATGGGCGAAGGGCCAAATATGAAAAATAAAACATTTATAGAACCTCTTAAAAATGAAGACGTTTATTTAGTTGATAGACCTAATAATGTATCTGGGAGGAAAAAAACTCTTCAAAATATTGACAGTTATCAATTATTGGTCCCGTTCAATAATAGAGTTATAAATGGAACGGTTGATAATGAAGGTAGGAATATTAATATTTCTTCATCAAAATATTCTTTTGATTATGAGTCAAATAAACCGCAGATAACTATAAAGGATACTACAGCTGAAAATACAAATGGTCCAAATGGGATAAAATTTACATCTGAAGTTTATGTTAATAACAATACAGATCTTGATCCTACTATCAGGAATACAACTAATCATAATATAACTGGGAACCCTAATAGAGTAAATAAAGAAACATATATGAATAACACTTTAGTGCTTGATCCTACTATCAGAAATACAACAAATCATAATATAACTGGTAACCCTAATAGAGTAAATAAGGAAACATATATGAATAATAATCTGCTGCTTGATCCTACAATTAGGAATACAACAAATCATAATATAACTGGTAACCCTAATAGAGTAAATAAGGAAACATATATGAATAATAATCTACTCCTTGATCCTACAATTAGGAATACAACAAATCATAATATAACTGGTAACCCTAATCAAGTAAATAAGGAAACATATATGAATAATAATACAAAGCTTGATCCGACAATACGAAATTTGACTAATCATAATATAATTGGAAACCCTTCAAAGCTGTCGAAAGAGACATATATGAATACTAATACAAAGCTTGATCCGACAATGCGAAATTTGACTAATCATAGTATTAATGGGAACCCTTCAAAGCTATCCAAAGAGACATATCTTAACACCAATACAAAGCTTGATCCAACAATGAGAAATATAATTAATCATAATATTATTGGAAATCCTAATCAAGTATCCAAAGAAACATATGTTAATACCAATACAAAGCTTGATCCGACAATGAGAAATATAACTAATCATAGTATTAGTGGAAATCCTAATCAAGTATCCAAAGAAACATATGTTAATACTAATACAAATCTTGATCCAACAATGAGAAATTTGACTAATCATAGTATTAGTGGGAACCCTTCAAAGCTATCCAAAGAGACATATGTTAATACCAATACAAAGCTTGATCCAACAATGAGAAATTTGACTAATCATAGTATAGTAGGTAATGTTACACGTGTTGATCACAACGCTAAAAGATTGCGAAGCAAAGATTTAAAGCTACAGACAACAAATAGAGACATTACTTCAGACAAACAAATAGAACAAATAGGAAACGTTAATAATGATGTAAAACATGGATATGTAAAATCAAATAATTTGAAAGCTAAACCAACTATAAAGCAAACGACTATATATGAAAATTATCATGGACAACCTATGCTTGATTCAAGAGACAAGTATATAAGAAGTAAAGATGAAGATTTACGCTACACACAAAAGGAAGACACATTATTGGAAGACTATCTTGGTGTATCAGAAGCCAATGTTAAAGGTACAATCTCAAAAATATCAACTGATAATATGACAACAGATGGGAAAAGAGAATCTGTTGCGGCAATTGCTGGTAAAACTACATTGAAAAATGGATCAACCAATATAAGAAATTATGACACTCAAGTAGAGCTAAAGGAACAAAATATTATCAATTATGTTGGAGCACCTTTTCACAGCCAAGGTTATATTCCAAACAATGATAGAGAAGATAATATTTGTGATAATACTGTTAACAGAATAAATTGTGACGATAATACTATTACTGGTGACTATAGTGTAAATAAAAATTTTATTACAAGTCTTGGTGAGAATCCTTTTAATTTAGATATTAATAATCATATTCTAAAGTTTAATCCCCCTAGTGAGAGATAATCTTGTTTTTTTCTCTTCTATCAGTTCGTTATAAGTATCAAATATTATTTTTCTAATTACATCTTCATTAATCTTTGTAATATTATCACTATAATCATTAATCAGAGTATTAATGTATTCATATGATTCTACAAGTTGATCTCTTGATTTAGCACCTGTTATAATGATATTTCCTTTTTCAAAGATAAATATACTAATCTTTACAATATTTTCATTTTCATCTTTTACCATCTTTTTTACTATTACACATGCTCTGCTACAAGGTTCAAATAATGTTTTAATTCTCTTCGAGATTAAAAGATTATATAATTTGTTCCTATCGATATGTATATTTATTTTATAGTTACAATTAATCATATTAATCTTAAAATTATTAATCATTAATTTATCATCTTCTACATGATTGATGTAATAAAAGTTTGGATCATCATGAAAACGAGATATCATTTTAGATAAAACTGCATTTACATCAAATATTGATTTACACCCTGACATTTGTATCGAGCCGTTTTTAAACAATTTGACATTTATTCGTTTAGGATCATCAGGATCCTCATTTACTTTTATGATCAACGTGACCTGATTATAAAAGTAATTTTTAGTATTTCTATCTCTATGTTTATTAGGTTTCTCTCCATCTTGAAGCCCGCGTCTAATTTTTTTCTTATATACTTTCAACTTTACTAGAGATCTAAATTCTTCTGAACTTACTTTAACCGTTAACACATCATTATGTGATAGTTCTAGAGAAGTTTTTATATTATCAAGATTAAATGTTCTATTTAGTTTACAAGAACAACCCATTGTAGATACATTAATTTGATCCGGTATATTTCCAATTTCCAAACTCATAATGTCTCTGTCGTATTCGAACATAGTTATATCTTATATTAATCTTGTATCTAAGTATTTAAGAATATAATTTTCAATTTTCTTATAATGATTCTATCTTTTGATGTGGGTATAAAGAATTTAGCTTACTGCTTAATGGACAGAGATAACATTATAGATTGGGGTATTATTAATATAGATTTATCTATTAAAAAATACTGTTCTTGTAACAATGTTGCAGAATGCTATTATGTTGATAAGGATGATAATTACATTTATCTCTGTAAAAATAAATGTAATAAACCTAAAAATATAAGAACGAAGAAAATTATAAATACGACGTGTGATTATATTGTCGGTTTGATGAGGGAGCTTAATAATAACTATCAAAGATTTATTAGTGGTGAATATAATGACAATAAATGTATAGTTGTTATTGAAAACCAACCATCAAATCTTAATCAGGTTATGAAGACAATGTCTGTTAGTTTGTATAGCTATTTTGTTATTAATGGAATGTTAAATGATAAATCTTTTATTAGTGATGTAAAGTTTATTAATGCTGCAAATAAAATTAAACAATTAAAAATTTCTGATGAAGAAAATAAGAAAATGGTTGGAGGGAATAAGTATAAAGTGACTAAAGAATTGTCGATAAAATACTGTCATCAATATATTGTTGATAATTCAATGGATGAAAAATGGATTCAATTTTATAATACGTCTAAAAAAAAAGATGATCTTGCAGATTGTTTTTTACAAGGAATATATTATTTAAAAAATAATTAAATTATATATTTTCTAGTTATAGATATATAATATGGAAAAAAATGAAAATTTTAATCCGCATCAATATATGGCTAGTTCGATAGTCAAGTCTATGAAATACATCAATCAATCATTAGAGTTATACCCAAAGAGAACATATTCAGTATTAATTGTTATAGTTGTATTTATGTTATTTATGTTAGTAGTTTTACCAATTATACTATATTCTAAAGAGAATATTTCATTGCTAAATTTATTAATTTTATTCGGAGTCTATGCATTTTTAGTTGGATATTTTATGTTTTTTATAAGACCCAAAATATTAGTTTTACAAAAGCTAGACACTGAATAAATCAGTGATGAATAACTTCACCATGACCACTCCTAGTCTTTGAAACTGTAATATAATTAATTTTAAAATCATTATACTCAGGTAAATGACTAAAGATATAATTTTTACTATCATGGAAAGCTCCTCCGAAATTACCCCCTAAAGCCAGATTAATAATCATATAATAGCTTTGATCGAACACCCAGTGAGCTCCATGACGATGATTATGAAGATGATCTCTAGAGGTTTCATAAAACTTTTTCCCATTAAGATACCACTTAATTCTACCTGGTTCCCAAGACATTGCAATTATATGTTTTCCTTTAGTAAGTTCAATATTTGGTTTATGACCTCCACTAGATAAAGCATCACCTCCAGAATATCCAGGACCATGTAAAGTACCATAAACAGCATCTTTATTCCACGCTACATACTCCAATAAATCAATCTCACCACAGTTAGGCCAATGACCTCCATGATCTCCCACAAACCAAATAGCAGGCCATAATCCCTTAGTATAACATTTATCCAACTCTACTTCAGCTTCATAATACCCATATTTAAAAGACATTTTTCCCTTAGTATCTAATTTTGCACTCTTAATATCTCCACCATGCTTATGCATTTTCAAACAAATACCATTATTATTATTTCTATATGAAATTGTATCATGTTCAGAATATCTCTGAATTTCATCATTATGCTTATAAGCATGTTCTGTTCTAACATTCCAATGTCGATGTATATCGTTAAAATTTGCTCTCCAAATTTCATCTGTTAATTTAACCATTTTAGTATATAAGAATGGTTAAATTAAATTAAATCTACAATTTAATTTTAATCTAAATAAAAAACAAAAATTTGTTTTCTGTGAAAGACCTCAATGATCTCCTCGACCACATCATGGCATCAAGCAGGAACTAATCCTGCTGCATCAGAATCTTCGTCCTGTGCTAACTACTGGTGGTATTGAGGGTGGCCGCCCTTGCCTGCTTCCTCTTGTCAGACTTCTTGGTCATGAACTCTGACAAAGGAGAACTGACGTTGGAATCGCCTCCTTCATTGTCGTTGTCATTGGCATTATTGTCCTTGACGTTGCCCTTGTCATTGGCGCTGTCCTTGGCGCTGTCATTGACACTGTCATTGGCGCTGTCATTGACACTGTCATTGGCGCTGCCCTTGGCGCTGTCCTTGGCGCTGCCCTTGGCGCTGTCATTGGCGCTGCCCTTGGCGCTGTCATTGGCGCTGCCCTTGGCGCTGTCCTTGGCGCTGTCCTTGGAGTTACCCTTGCCCTTGAAGCTCTTGCCTTTGCCCTTGCCCTTGGAGCTGTTGTCCATGGCATTGACGTTGCCCTTGAAGCTCTTGCCCTTACCCTTGCTGGGATTAGACCTCTCTGCGAACCTCTGATTCCTCTCTTCAGCTTCGACGAAGGAAGAGTTGAAGAGAAGCAAGAGTGGCTTCATGTATCTGAGTCCGATGAACTCGAGTCCCTTGAGGACGCGCTTCGTCTTGTCGGTCATGTAGTAGCCAGCATCAGGAACATAGTTGTTGTCGTCGTCAACGATGGGCAACTCCCAGACATCGTGGCGACCCTCGAGCTGCTCAAGGGCCCAACCACTTTCCGCCGCCGCTATCTGCGTCTTCACCGACATGGTAATGATCGTCCTGTAGAGGGGAACGTTGATGACCGTGTCATCAAATGCCTTGGTGTTCATCCCACTAACCACAACAAATGAATGGATGTGGTGGTTTGGTGTCTTGGGGGAGGGGTTTGATGAGGAGATGAAGATCTGGGCTCCCTTGCCGCCCTTGGAGCAGGCTGGATTGAACCTTCGGTCTTCGACGATGGTGATCTCCAAGCCGTACCTCCTGTTGACCATCTCGTTCACAGACTCGACAGTGACTTTTGCACCGTTGTCCGTAAAGATGGGGATCTCGTAGAACCGACTCTCGTTCATGAAGAAGAGGGTTCCTGGCTCACCGTCGTCGCTTACGTCGGAGATCAAGACGACGTGGACCTCGCCCAAGTTCCTGGTGTCAAGATGGCGCTTAGGTGTCTCCATCTTGGCGAGGCTCTCAGTGATTGAGAAGCTCTTGGCGGGAGTCGCCATTGGGGCAGAGGGGCTGTAAGAAGCCCCGCAGCTGTAAGAAGCCCCGCAGCTGTAAGAAGCCCCGCAGCTGTAAGAAGCCCCGCGGCTGTAAGAAGCCCCGCGGCTGTAAGAAGCAGCAAAGTGGCACCAAGAGTGATCTCAGCAGGATGTTTTAGCCCTCAAAATGAGCGGCTAGAGTGCTATTTATTTTTATACTTAACATTAGATGAATAATATTTTCATTTTTTTATTCATTTAATATGTTTGTTATTGTCAACAATAAATCAATATAATATTAATTATCTAATTTATCAATAAAAATTTATTAATACTTATATTATTGTAATATGATTTTTCATACAAACAATTTATTTAGTTCTAGGTTTTCCCTTACCTTTACCCCTACCTTTCCTATAATATGTAGGTCCTTTATCAAAAAGATCATTTTCGTCATACTTTTTTTCAAATAAAGATAGAATATTTATAGCTGGGATAATTTTATTCTGATAGATATATTGTACAACTATCAAGAAACAGAAAAAATGTCTATCTATAAAATTTAATTCATTTTCTTGATTTGGAAACTTTATATAATAAAATGTTTCATCTTCATTTATGATTGTATGTTTGTGATAAGTTTTTCCATTATCATGGAAATCTTTGAATACATTAAATAATTGATCTGTGATATATAAACAAGAAGATTTATCAAGATCTTCTTTAGCTACAATTAATGGATATAGATAAAATAGTTTATTTTTATATGAGTAATATGAAACTGCATTAAATTTATCTTCATGAGTTCTAAAACGTTTATCTATTTTACATCCAGAAATTCCAGTATGGGTCTTTATGATCTCTGTTAAATTTTCAATAGTTGGTGACTTATATTGCACTATAGAATCCTCTGCAGTATTATCTTCCAAATCAAACGAAATAAAACCATATGTACTACCATTTAATTTTGTAGTTACAAGTTCATTCTTATATTCAAAAAAACAAACTTGCGTAGAATTTTCAATAGTAAGTGCAATCAAACCACATGGATTATTTGCGGTTTTAATTTCATCTTTTGATTTATTAATACTATCTCGTAGTTCTGTAAAACTATTGTATTCCATTATGTAATAGTTTTCAGTTTTAGTCAGTAATTTTATATCGTTTTTGGAGTTGTATATTTTTTTGACAAAAATATTACGGTAATCTTTTTTATTAATATAACATTCATAACTTTTATTTTTCATTTTTTATTAATCAGAAATATTACAGAATCTATCATCGATTAAGTATATAAAATAAAAATTTATTTTGATTAGTTTAGCTAAATATTATTAAGTTGTCTATAATATTTATATTAATTTCTTATCACATATCATTGGTGATAATTATTGGTAATAATCTTCGTCATATTCTTCGTCGGACTCAGAACAATACTCTTCATCCCAATATTCTGGGATATCTCTGCCATCATAACCGCTCTTAGCTCTGTTACAATAACCGCTCTTAGCTCTGCCATCATACATTTCTTCAGCAATTCTAAATTTTGGAACAAAATTATCTTTCGTAGATAGTACTGTTTTCTCTTCAACTTTTGTATATGTAGATTGTGCAGCTTGAGCAGCTTGAGCAGCTTGAGCGGCTTGAGCGGCTTGAGCATAAGACAACACTTTTTTTATAGGTTGCTTATTTACCTTCTTGTCAGATTGATCTTTTTGATAAGTAGATATTACTGGAGGAAAATTACTTTCATTAAGACTTGCTGATCTAGACTCTTGAATCTTTTTATTTTCATCAGATTTATCTTGATTATAATTACTTTTAGATTCACTTTTAGGTTCGTCATTATATTTAAATGCTGTAAACATTTCATTGATTTTAATCGACTCACTTTTTGAAATACCAAACATTTTTATCAATGTGGGAAATTTAGAAATACCTTGATGCTCCATTGTCTGAAGAACTTTTTTAGTTTCAGTTGTCATGTATGTATTTGTTTCGGACACACAATATCCTTCAGAATCTATCATGGGAAACTCCCATAGATCATAATCTTTGGGATGTTGTGCAAGACAAAAATTACCAGAAACTTTAGAGTCGTTTGTCTTTATTTCCATAACTTTTAACAAATAATACAAATTGATACCAATAGTTTTTTCAGAAAAAGCTTTACTAATTACATTATCAAGTTTGAAAGCATAAATATAGTATGCTGGTTTTGAAGACTTAAAGTTGTTAAATGGATGAAAGAAAATTTGGGCGTTTTTTCTATCAGAATTATTTGAAGTTATAAATCTAGGATCTATGGATAACTTTATTTTTAGATTATATTCTTTCATTATAAAATCTTCTGCCATTACAGTAGTTGGGCAAGATCTACCATTAGAAATATATATAGGTAAATTTAGCGCATTATTTTTGTCCATGAAGAAAAAAGTCTTTGGATTTGAATCTTTATCATGCTCAGGGATATGTGAGATCATTATGATACTTTTTTCTTCACAATTTTGATTCTGATACTTACCTTTACCCTTGCCGGCGCCCTTGCTGTCGTCCTTGCCGGCGCCCTTGCTGTCGCCCTTGCTGTCGCCTTTACCTTCATAGTTACCTTCATAGTTACCTTCATACTTACCTTTACCCTTTCCTTTACCCTTTCCTTTACCCTTTCCTTTATATTCACCTTTCTCTCCTGATGATTGAAAGAAATTTAGAGCATCATTAATAGAAAATCCTACAGATTTTGATGTCATTACTATAATTTAGGATAAATATCAATCTGTTATAACTGTAATTTAATAGTGTGTTATTGAGTTCAACTCAATAGCTTTTTCTAGCCAAACGACTACGATACCATTAAATTCCAAATTAAGCTTTAGAGACTTGATATTTTCATTTTTATTTAATATCAAATAAATTAGTTTTTGCATTGTAAATAAAATGTTCTTTATATAACTTGCCTCTAGTGCAAATAAATCTAATTGATTCAATTATATGATCAATATCTTTATCAGTAAATAATGGAGATACTGTAATCCTAACCCAGCCATAATAGTCGCAACATTTATTATTTAATATCTTTTCTTTTGCAATATTTGTTTTTTTACTATCCAAATTTAGCAGATATTCAGGCAGTAATGTGGTACAATTAATTCCTCCTCTTGATATTATACCGAAAAAATTAGATAATAATGCGACAATAAAGTTATAGTGTAATCCTTTTATCTGAATAGCAAATATCGGTATTCTGTATAAATTATCTATATTATTAAGTATGACTAGATTCGAATATCTTTTTTGTAATGACAATAATTTACTTTGAAATATTTTTGTCATATTAAACGCCAATAACGTAATTTGATCCATATAATAATGTCGTATTTGTAAAGATAAAGCAATCCTTATTATCCCCAAAATATTACTTGTTCCTCCATTTTCTTTCTTTTCAATATCATCCTTATATACAGGATAATTTTGTGAAGAAAAGAAATCAACTGTACCGCCACCTTTTGTATAACAAACATAATTTTTGTTACAATCACTGAATTTATTGTTTTTTTGATCATAAATTCTATCATTAATAATTAATACTCCAGGACCACTCTGTCCTCCAGCTATCTTATGAGGACTGAATGATATAGCATCATAATAAATTTCTGATGTTTTATTCATATCTATTGGTATGTATGAGATAGAAGTAGCACAATCTATGAAAATATATCCATTTGTTTTATGGACACCAATACAGAAATCATCAAGATCATTTATATTACCAACTACATTGCTGGCAGATATAACAGAAAATATAATACGTAAATTTTTATTTAGTGCATAATCAACGTAATTATTGAAATCATTCTTGTCTAGAGAGCCGTCTTTATTAACCTTTAAAATATAAAGATTATCACATTTATGATACCATGATAAAAAATTACTATAGTGCTCATAAAGTGTTGTGATGAATATAGTATCTTTACAATTTAATAATGGTTTAATTATATGGCATAGTTGACATATGCAGCTTGTGGTTCCACTTCCGCTAAAGATTATTTTATTATCTTTAGTACAATTAAAGCAATTTGTTATTATTTTACGACATTCATTCAAGACTTCATTCATAATGATACCCAAAAAGTTATTAGAATGATTTGTATAATAATATGGAAGAAAATTATTAATTCTTTCTTCAACTATTTTTAACGGGAAACTTGTTGCTGTATCATCACAGAACAAAATTTTCAATGAAAGTTTATTTTTCTCAATTTTAGATAAATAAGAATCGAACGGAATATTTTTATTGTATGAATTTTCTTTCATAAAAGTAATATAATCATCGTTAACATTATCTGGAGTAATAAATAAATTTTTTAGAATAAAATATTTTATTTCTTTTGCTGAATTAGCTGGATTGGTGTTATCATTATGATTTTTCATTTTTATGATAGTATATATCTTTATCAAAGATAATTTTATCTGATTCTTTTAAGTAAGAATTTATTTTTCCAAAATGATCATTTTCTACAAATGAAGGATAATCTTTCAACCTTTTATTACAAGATAATCCTGATGGATGTGACGATATAATCAATTTATGTTTTTTATTATCTATTAATTTTTGTTTCATTAGTGAATGGTTTCCCCATAAAACAAAAATAGTACTAGTAGAATTGTCTGATATATAACTGATAATGTCATCAGTAAATCCTTTCCAAATATTACTGTGTGAATTAGGTTTATGTTTTTGAACTGTTAAAGATGTATTCAACAATAGAACACCTTGTTCTGCAAGATAATCAAGATTACCATCCGGGATAGAACTGATATGATTAAACTTTATCATATTCTTAAAAATATTCAATAATGATGATGGTATTTCTTTACCATTACCTTCTACAGAAAAGGCTAACCCACAAGCTTGAGGTTTCATATTTCTAAGAAAACCATGATAACAATCTTGTCCAATGATAACGACTTTAGGATAAATATTATTATTGTTTTTTATCTTGTCAAAAGCATAAAATATTCTGTGATATTCTGGTAGATATATTTCTTCATCACCAGGACCATTAGGACCACCAAGGCTACTAGGACCACTAGGACCACTAAGACCACTAAGACTATCCTCAACTTTGTTACAACTATAGAACTGTTTTTTATTATTATTAAGAAAATGAAAAACTTTGATATTGTTGAGGGAGATACTTAGAAGAATGTTTCTCCATGGATTATTTTCATCTAGATATTCCATTAATCTATATTTTTTATTAGTACTAATTAATGTTCAGAATAATATTATTTCAAATTTTAAAGATAAAAATATTTATATAATATATATAATGAATATTCTATATCTTGCTTTAGTTACTGTCGTGTATGGTCAAACTGTTAATGAAGAACATCCTAGATTAGGAGAATTTGAGCTTGTTTTAGATGCTAATTGGAGATGGGTTCATGACATCAAGGATCCATCTAAAAATTGTTTCAAGTCTAATAAATGGACATGTCGGGATGATGACTGTGACGAAAACTGCATTGTTGAGGGTGTTACTCTATCGGATTATAAAGAGAAATATGGGGTTGATGGGGGTGGCGGGAGCGGGGGGAAGTCATCTTCCCGCCCAGCCAACTCAATTACACTTCAATTTGTAACTGGATCAAATGTAGGATCAAGATTATATTTAATTGATAAAAATACAAAAAGATATTGGTTCCCAAATCTCATCAATAAACAGCTAACTTTGGACATTGATGTTTCAAATGTTCCATGTAGCGTTAATTCTGCAATTTATCTTGTAGAGATGAATAAAGGTGATACAGATCTAGATGGACTTGGTATTGGATACGGTGATGCCCAGTGTCCAACAGACATCAAATATCTCACTGATGCTTCAGCCAATGTTGACAAGAAAAAACGCTGTGAGAATGAGATTGACATTGTTGAAGCTAATAATCAAGCTATGGCTTGGACGCTTCATCCCTGCACTGGCAAAGATAACGAAAACTGTGATAGAAGCGGTGCAGATGCAAACAGCTATAGACAAGGATTTAAAGACTTTTATGGTAAAGGTAAAAAAGTTGATACAAATAAACCATTTACCGTTATTACCCAATTTATTGGAGATCCTATTAAGGAAGTAAAGCGGTTTTACAAACAAAATGGCGTTGTCCTTGAACATCCAGCAGGGTCACTTACATCTGAAAGCATTCAAGCATCATTTGATAGCTTTGACGAGGAAAATGAGTTTGAAAAAACAGGGGGGTTTAAAGCTCTAACCGAATGCATCAAAAGAGGAATGTCTGTCGTTGTAAGCATCTGGGATGATGTAACTACACATATGACATGGTTAGACTCTGAGGACAGAGGTCCATGTAAACCAAATCTAGATGTGAGAAAAACTAATCCAGATTCAAGTGTTGTTATTAGTAATTTTAAACTAGAAGATATTGGTGAAGGTCTAGAACAAGTTGTTACTGATGGGGAAGATTCAACTGAATTAAAATATATTACTTCAGCTAAAATTCCTTCTCCTAAGAAAATTAAGAAAAAAGTAAGTTCAAAGGTAAAAACAGACTCTGTCCTAGCCCCAGCTGAGGCTGCAGCCCCAGCCCCTAAAAGAAAAGTTGGGCAAAAGTTAGAGTCAGCATCCAAACCAGAAACTGATGCTAAATGTAAATCTGAAGATCCTTTCTGCTGTTTTGCATCAGAAAATACTAATGACGTGTGTAACACATGTTATCCATCTGCAAAACAATTTTCTGATGAATGGTGTGGAAAGTCAGAAAAAAGATGTGTATCATGCTCTTCTGTTGCAGTATGGTGCGATTAAATATAAATGACATTATACCTGAAAAATATTATTATATATTTGTTTTAATCTTTTTTCGAACCTATCTTTTCTACTATTATCTTCAAACTTATTATTGATATTATTTTCGTCAAATTTATTGTTTTCATCAAATAATCTTTCTGTAAATTTATTATTATTATTGTTATAATCACCCTTGGCTCTGTTCCCATCATAATCGCCCTTGGTGCTTTCCTCTGTATCTTTACTCTGTATCCTTAAAACACTACAAATATAATGACAAAATGTATTCCTTATATCCATTACACATTTAATATTTTCTTTATAATATTCATTTTTAAATTTTATTATACTTTTAATATGACTAAATATCTCTTTTTCATCAATTTCCTGAAACTGATTATTAAGACTATTACTTTTTACAAGTAAAATCTTCATAATCTTGTCATAACATTTTTCTCTTTTATGAAATGCTTGTATTTTTTTATTAATTTCTAATATTTTTTCTTTTGAAATTTCATATCCATTATCTACCAATTCAGTAATTATACTTATAAATATATTATGTACAATGGGAGAAATATGATTGCTGGAGTTTGAACCTCCTTCTTGACCCCCGCCAAATACTACAGCACCTTGTCTTGAGGATGAAGTGGGAGCTGAAGTGGGAGCTGGAATTAATTCTGGTTCCCCTGTTCTAGGATCAAATCTAACTGTACTATCTGTCACCAACTGGACTTGCGGTGGAGTAGTTCCATCTTCTATAACAAAATATCTATTTTTTGCATCATTCGTATAAATTTTTTTAGCGCTTGGTACAATATTACTATCACTATATTTATATTGTACTAGTGTCCCTGGTGCCCCTGGTGCCCCTGGTGTCTCTTCTTTAATTACTTCAACTAATTTTTTCTTTTCAGTAGTACTACTATTACTTTGTCCAGGAACCCTAGTAAAACCGCTTAGATTAACAGGAGATATTCTAAGTTTCACTTTTTGTAGCCCCGGTGGCCCTGGTAATATATTTTCAAGTGTTCTTGGATCTATTTGTAAAAGAGGAAACGGTAAAAAAGGACCACCTAATGGAAATAAACCCCCATGAGGGGGTCGTTTAAACATCCATTTATTTGGACTATTAATAAGAAAATGGCCTCCTTTCTGTTCATTATTATATTTATTTGTAATTTCTGTACCTAACTGGTTATATAAATTATAAATGTTTCTATACATTATGTCAATGTTTTTTTTAACAATATCATTATTTTTGTAAGAATTTTCAATATTGTGTTTATTATCGGTGAATCTTTCCCCCATTATGTTTATATGGTTAGTTAGAAATTTATATATAAATATATAGTATTTAATGTCAAATATTATGATAATAAATATAATTTCAGTAACTGCATTTATACTTATTTTTATATATGCATTTTATATATCTTGCATAGAAGGATTTAATACAAATAAAGTTAATATTGAAGTTATATATTTTTACTCTGATACGTGTCCATTATGTAAAATATTTGTTAATGAAAAATGGAATAAATTTAAAGAAGAATATAGTTCAGTATATGAAATTAAAGAGTATGAAGAAAATGAAATTGAGATAGAAGATATTGAAAAATATTCAATTGATGGTTTTCCAACTGTAATAATAAAAAAAGGGGATACATTTAAAGAATATAGGACAAACCTACCTATCTCAATAGATAAATTTATAGAAAAGAAATATAAAGATTAATATATTATGCTGACAACTGATATATTGGAAAATATAGAAAACAATAAAAAAAAAGAGTCAATAAAAAGTATCAAGATAATTTATTCAAACATTGAAAAAGAAATTGAAAAAAATAATAAATTAGGAAATAAAAATCTCGCATATCAGATTCCAATATGTTTGCCGAATAAACCCTATTATGATATTACTGAATGTATAAAATATATCACATCAACTTTTAAACATAATGGATTTGACTGTGAGATCTTAAACGGTAATTTTATCATTATATCTTGGAGGAAATAATAAAATTATTTATTTTTAACAACTCCAATGATGATAATAGACAATATCATGAATAAAATGATAATAGAATAATTAGTTTCTTTTTTTGCACTTTCGTCATCAAGATATTTACTTTTACATATTTCACATTCATTAATATGTAAAAGTAAATCTGAACAATTTATTTTATGGTTTAAATTTTTAAATTTGTTTATTTTTATCTTCTTGGGCACGATATTATCTTCCAATTCAGAAGTTTCAGATATATTATTTATTTTAGTTGAATCAGAAATAGAGTTGGAAGCTGAATCTGAACTATCCTGAATTATCTTTTTAAATCCTGGGGGATTTTTTAATGATGATATTGGTTTGATGCCGGGGGTAATATCTTTATTTTTATTTTTAGGTATAGTATTTTTAACTTTGATATCCTTGGTTTTATCCTTGGTTTTATCCTCAGTATTATTATTCTTGTCATTTTTGTCATCCTTGATTTTGTCATTTTTATCATCCTTGATTTTGTCATTTTTGTCATCCTTTATTTTGTCATTTTTATCATCCTTGATTTTGTCATTTTTGTCATCCTTGATTTTGTCATTTTTGTCGTTACCAACACTATTATATCTTTCAAATTTTATAGGATTACCCCAAGCTTCATCTATATTACAATAGCTCATATTTATATAAAACCACTTATTTTATTATATATTGCTGTTTTCTAAACCTGCGTTAAATGGTCAAAAAGAAACAATATATCTTACTTTATATTATAGATATGAAAAATTCTGATGTTATAAATTTTAATAAACCACTTCCAGATATTGACAATATTTTAGGTCAAGATCAGTCAATATTAAACATATCTCCTACAAAAGTAACTGATACAGATTTTCATTTTAATCTAATTGCAAATCCTGCAAAAACAAATAGTAGTAAAGGTTCTACACCCAAGAGTGTTCATTCGCCCCCAATAAAGTCTCCATTAAAGTTTAAAGAACGTTTTGAGCAAAGTGATATTAAATCACCATTTAATATGAAAGGGAAAAATCAAAGCGATATTAAATCTCCAAATCACCTTAAAAATGCCCCAGATCTCCCCATTACACCAAAGAACAATTATATATTATCACCTAATTCAAGTAGTAAAAATAACAATAAAAATAACAATGATAACGACATATCTAAATTTATGACGAGCGATAATTCGCCTAATAATATTTACCCTAAATCACCTGCTACTCCTGGGGGAAAGAGTAGGGCAGAGGAAGAAGTGAGAGTCAAAAAGTTGGATCTGTTAAAGAGGTTAATCGCATTGAGCCTAAAAGGATGTATTTTAACCAAAAAATATGATATGAATAGTTCATTGAATGATATTGAGTTAGAATATGAACTCCAAAAACATTTTATTGAAAAAAAAAATGCTATTGCAATGGGCAGAAATCTACTATTAACTGGATCTAATTTTATTGAATACTTTAATCAACAAGTTAATCCTGTTGGTCTTAACCTGAATGGATGGCATCAACATATAGGTGGGGAAATTGATTCATGGAACGATATTATTGAAGAAATGGCAGAAAAATATAAAGGTGATGGTAAAGGAAGCATTCCTGTCGAAGCTAGATTCGCAGCTGGTTTAATATCTTCCGCTGTCTTTTTCCACATTGCTAATAAAGCTACCTCTGATTTTACTTTTAATAATCTTGCAAATAAGAATCCAGATTTGATTGAAAGAATCCTTAGAGAAAAAAAGGAGAAAAATAAAAAAACTGTTGATAAATCTGCGGCAAAAAAGAAATCAAAATCTAAAACTAATAATACATCAGATATTTCTTCTTCAACTGAATCGGATTAAAAAGTAATAATATAGTTCATATATAGGCCATGTATAACGACAACATCATTGTAGATAATAAAAATATTGAGAAGAAAAAAAGAGGTAGAAAAAGTAAGATAAAAACCATTATTGAGGAAGAACAAAAAGATAACCAATTAGATAGATCAGAAGATGAAAATATTATCTTACATCTCCCAATCAATATTGAAGATATTAATTACAGTAAAATGTCGGATAAAATTATCACTTTATTCAACAATGGGAATAAAAATAATAAAAATAATAAAGAAAAATCTGGTAGCAAAGTCAAGAACGATTATGGCAAAGTTAAGGACGATTATGGCAAAGTCAATGACGATTATGGCAAAGTCAATGACGATTATGGCAACAATGATTCAGATAATAGTAAAAATGATAATGAAATATTTTCTTCTGATGAAGATATTAATAATTCATTATCAAGAAAGAACAGAAGTGAAAACACTAACTCAATTAGCAAAAATATAAGTTATCTTAATGACATTATTTCAACAAAACATGATTTTTCAACAAATAAAAAATGTTGGTGGTGTAAAAATTACTTTGAGAGTTTAAGATTAGAACTACCAGAATATTACTTTAATAATACATTTTATTGTATTGGAAATTTCTGTAGTTTTAATTGTGTAAAAAGTTATAATATAGATATTAATGATACATTAATCTACAAAAGAGAATCATTGATCAATTTAATGTATTACAACTTTATGAAAGATTTTTGTGTCATTAAACCAGCTCCGCATTGGTTATGTTTGGAAGAATATGGTGGAACTATTACAATAGAAGAGTTTAGAAAATCTTCTATTACTATTGATAATACTATTAATTATATACTGATTAAACCTCCAATTGTGTCAAGACAAATGCAGATAGAAGAATCATATAATAATAACAATACTGCGACTAATAGTATTGTTACTCAACCTGAGTATGTGATAAAGAGGAATAAAAGTGAAAATACTATAAAATCAATGTTTGGGTGATCATTGGACAATTAATTAAACAACAATAAAAGTTTCATCTTCCTCTACATGATCTTTCAATCTGTCTAAATTATTATTTGTCATAAAAACACCATTATAATATTTAGCATCATTGTTATACAACTTAATTTTATCTATGATTTTATTATAATCTTCTAATGTAGTATACGTAAATTTATAAACTAATTCTTCTTTTTTATATACAAACTTATCATCAAAATAATTTACAATATGTTTGTAGAGGTTATCATCAGGATAAAAATCTCTTTTTTTATAATTATCTTTTATAAAGTTTAATGTAGACTCATTATCATCTACGTTTCTTTCTCTGTCAAATTTATGGATTATATTTTTCCAGATATAATCATAATCAAATTCTTTATATTTTGATACAAATGAAAAAATTAATTTTGTTAAAATATAATTATCATTAAATAATTCTTCGTAATATTTTCTTTCATCATCTATATTGATTATTGTAATATTGACAATATTTTGATCTTCATTAATAGATAAGACTTTTGCAACTATAGATTCTTTATCATTAATTTTCAGAATCTTATTCCAATTAATTCTTTTTCTTTTTCTTGTTGCATCCACAAACCTTAAATAAGTGCTATAATTTTCATATTCTACTAAACTTGCTGTAAAATATCCATATTCATCATTTTTATCTAATATTAATACTTTGACCATATCACCAATATTTATTTTGTTGCTATGATAAAAATGCATATATGAAGAAATATAAACCCATCTTTAATCTATTTAGTATCAATCTTTTCACTAATTCTTCGCATGAAATTACTCATTCTGTGGTCTATACTAAACGAATTTTGTTTAGCACCTCTATTCCTTTTGTTTCTTTTTTCTTCCTCATTAATTTCATTATTTACGTTATTGATAATTACCTGTAAATTATCAATAAATGTAGCAAACTGTATCTTTTTCTTAGGTAACAGTTTAATATAATTACTTGCTATAATATGTTTTCTTTGATCTCCTACTAGCGAAGCTATTTCATCTTCATTATCGAAGAATAAAGGATATTTTTCTCCAATATACTCTTCAAATGCAGGATGACGATTTAATATAATTGGAGTATTTCTTGACATACATTCAAGCAAAGTATTATTTGCAGATGCTTCAAATACATTTAACAGTACAACATTTTCCGATAATAACGTATCATATTCTTTATGATTTAAATCTAGTATAATATCAACAGTTTTATCTTCCAACATATTTTCACTATTTTTGTACATAATTTTAAACATATCTTTCCAGTAAGTACCACCAGGGAGCCATTTCTTTTTAAACTTAATCTTTTTTAGATCTAACTTGTAAATGGTATCCATTTTCCTTAACCAGTATCCAATCTGTAATACAGATTTATCTTTATTTTTAATATATTTTTTCTTATCAAAATGTTCTACTTTATCATCAGTTGATGCTGCAGGATGATATATTACTTCGATAGGAATGTCAGTAATATATTGACTAACTTGTTGTTTTGAATGTTCAGATAATGCAATTATACATTTACAGTAAGGTTTTGACTCAATAAATGTTCTAGATTTAACTATATTTTTAAGTTCTTCATCAGAAGAATAATTCATTGTTGAGGGGAATACAGGATAATGTATAAATCCAACCCAAGGTGTTGTAATTGGACCAATATCGTATTTTTTCTTAAACTCATAATCTAGTGCTCCCTTTATAATCTTAAACTCGTTAAATTCAGAAAACCATTTTACATAAAATTTATTTTCACACAGAAATATATCGTCATCATTATTTTTACATTCAAAATTTGATCTTCGTTCATAAGGAAGCTTGTTAAAATTATTACCAATATAATACAAAGTATCTTTAATATTTACTCTGTATGTTTTTTTATTTGTTGTACAATAAATATTTTTTGATAGATCAAACCATAAATTAAAATATTTATCCATGTAATCAATAAATATAACATTATTGTGTGATTTGACTGTTTTCTGAGCCGCATCTATAATATTATTCCATCCATGTCTCTGACTGTTTAAAAAATTATTGTCAATCTTTTTAATGTTCAGCATGAAATTTAATATATAATATAGGATATAAAGTAAATTATGATAATTAGATCAGATACATCTAGTTTTGAAAAAAATAAATTAGTTAAATCTGTAGAAGAAAATAACAATATAGATACTGAAAAGAAGAAAGAAATTATAGATGTTGTAACAAAAACAAATATTTGTGAAGATATTATCGAGATGATAGAAAATATTACATTTAATGGTGTTGTAGATATAGGTGATATTCCAATCATTATCGTTACAATACTAAAAATTTATAGCAAATATTTCAGGTATCAAGATTATCCTGATGATATCTTTGTTACAATTCAATATATATTTGAATTAATGTTACAGTTGATTTCCAACATGCCGAATAGACAATGTACCATCCTTAAAAAAACACTGGAAGGATATGTCCATCTATTATCATTTAATCCAAATCACCTGCAGAAGAATTATCTATTTTGCTGCAAAAGACGAGCAAAATGAAATATTATATAAATAAATATATAATGAAAATTCTGTTGTATGGATACTATAATTACAACGCATTGGGAGATGATCTATTCGAGATAATATTTAGATCATATTTTGATGATAATAATATTGAATATATTGTTTCAAACCCTGCTACATTGGAGACAACTAATGTTGATCTTAACCTTGACATTATCTTCTTTGGTGGTGGTGAAGTAATTAATGAATATTTTATGTATCCCGTATTCAAATATATTAATACGTTTAATAAATTTGAAATTAAATTATATGGTTGTTCTATTGGGTTCAATGATTTACCAACAAATAAAATCATGCTGAATTGTTTTGATAAGTTAGTACTACGAGAACCAATTACTCAAACATTTTCTGGTATAGAAACTTACAAAGATAATGATATTGTATTTTCTATTAGACAAAATATTAATGTAGCTATTCCTGAGGTATTACCTTTCACATATGGTATTTATTTTATTGAACATATTAAAACTTTTGATCTAAAAGTCATTATTGACTTTATAAATAAGATTAAGTTTCGTAATACACTAAGATTTTTCCTATTTGATCCAAATGATATTAATATTGTTGAACAGGTTATTAATACAACAAAATTGATTAGATATGAAATTATACATAAACGAGAAAATGACGCCTTCATTTATGAGATGCTTAAAAATGAAAAAAATATTTGTCTAAGATATCATGCTCATATATTGTGTTATATGTATAAACGACCATTTATAAGTTTTCCTGTAACTTTAAAGGCAAAGAAATTTGACAACCATCACAAAATTAATTATAATCTGTCAAAAATAGACGAAAGCTTATTATTTACTGCTGAAGATGACGTACATTTTAATTTTAATCATTTATCTTCTTTATTTGATGATGATAAACGTATTGATAAACTTGATAACCACGATAAGAATCTGCAGAATGTGCTCCATAAACAAAGATCATTCTGGAATATTTATTATCATATTTTAAATGACTATATAAAGTTTAAAAATGTTGATCATACAGCAGACCAGATTGAAAGAAATATCTTAAATAATTATAACACCAATAAAAGATATGGAATAATTAAAAAATTGGAAAAAGTTAGTTTTAGTCATAGTAGTAATACACAAAAAGAAGTCTTATCTATATTAACTGATATTTTATAGATATTATATATGTTACATTATAATTATAATAATAAACTTAGTGATGATAGTAATGCTAATATAAATAACCTTAAATATTCAGTAAAATATTCTGATATAGTTATCCAAAATAATGATGATATGGTTAACATTAATCTAGATGGATATTTTAGTTTTATATTTAAAAAATCTTCTATTGTCATTGCTAACAAAAAGATAACATTTTCAGATATTTCATTTATAGATTTATTGTATGTGAATGAAATGCTTCTGTGTAATAATAAAATTGTTACCGATAATTTTATTATTAATAATGGATATAAAAATAATGATATTAAAGTGATAAATGTAAATTCAGAAATTAATTTAGTATCTAAAATAATTTATTCTAATAAAATACATTGTGGTAATATTATCTCTAATGATGTAATTTGTGATAAGATAGAAGCTTTTTATGACTTGAATATTGTATCAAAAAATGAAATTAATTTTATAGCAAAAGATATTAACATTGGTAACAGCAGTTCTACAATATATCTATATGAAGTAAAAAATAATAATTATTCGAATACCAATACTACTATTTACTCAAAACAATATATATTGAATAAATATTCATTAGGATGTAATATTTACACAATTGACAAAGGAAATTTAACAGGAATGAATATCGGATACAATATATCTATCAAGTCATCTAACGATGCAAAACAAATTGAAATAAAAATGAATGAGCATAAATTCACAATATTACAATTATCTATAAATGGTAATATTGTGAATTTCATAAATAATTTTGTTTGTGATAATGCTGTCATGGATGAGACAGTTTCAACAAAATGTCAAGTAAATAAATTATATTATAGCAATTTTAAAGCCAATACTATTATATCATCAGATATAAAAGCGCAAGATATAACAGTTATAGGTAGTTTAAAAGTTGATAATATCATATTGAAGTATATTCAGTTGAATATTGGTCTCTATATTGCTGAAAATATTATCTCTAATAGTATAAAAACCAATAATGTTAATATTATAAATTTATTATGTAAAAAAATTATATATTCGGATAAAAATATTTACTCTAATCAGATCACTGTAGATTCATTATTATCCAGTTATATTTATACAAATCAAATACAGTATGATAAGTGTACAATAAAAAATATATTATCTACTAGAAAGATTCAAAGTTATAAAATAAAGGGGAATGAATTATCTGTTAACAGCAAGTTATATATTAATGATTTTATAGTTAGAAAATTAAATATTCTTATATGTTTAAAGATCAAAAATATTTTATCTAATAAAAATACTATATCAAATATAAATGTAGATAAAATCTTAGATTTGAAATTGTTTATATCTAATTGTAACATAATATCAAATAAACTAATAGTATTTGATATTATTAATTTAGATAAATTAGCATTAGGAAACAATAAAATTGCGAACATATCTAACAAAATGAATATATTTACAAAATCTATTCATTGTAATGACATTAATATTATTGACAACATTATCAAAAAATCATTTATCAAATTAATAAAGATATATATCAAAAAATTACCAATAATTTTTGATACTAAAGTAAAATTTATATCAGAAAAAAAAATGTCTGTAATTAACTGCAATACATTAGATATAAAAAATAAAAAATATGATAATGTCAAATATAATAAAATAAATTTGCACACCAATAACCTTTCTTTGAATCCATTGTCTGAAAATCAAATTGAAATTTATGCAAACTCTGTATCAACTGATTATTTATATATTAATAAATGTAATATTAGTTCTAAAAAATCAATTGATATCAATGCTAAAAAACATATTATCATTAATAATTGTTTTTTGCAGTTTAGAAGATTAAATCTTTATTATTTAAACAAGAAAATTATTGACAATGAAAGTAGCAAGATTATTAGCATAAAACACAAAATCAATCCATTATCAATAACAGATAATATAAAAATAAAAAATATATCTGCAGATAAATTGTATTCAAATAATTTGATTATGGATAAATGTAACTCTAAAAATTTATATTATAAAACTATTTTGGTTAGAAACAATTGCATCATAAGAAAGAAAATATCTTTGGATAATTTATATCTAGATAACGAAAAATATAATAATGTTATAAATAATGAATTATCATCTAATAAATTTGTCAAAGAATATAAAATAAATAGAATTAATGTTGATAATTTATCTTTTGAAAATATTAATTTTAACAATGTCACTATAGATAATATTATTAATGATAATAAATTTATATCTGATATTTTTATCTCCAATGAACTAACAGTTAATGATTTAATTATTGATACATTACTTTGTAATAATAATTCATTTTCAAGTATTAAATCAAGTAATATTTATTGTTCATATTTAGATACTAATACTTTTATCAGTACAAAAACTATATTTTCTAAAAATAAAATATCTGTTAATAACCTAATAAATAAATCAATAATAAATTTACAATCTAGTGATATTATTTGCTCGAGAATATATTGTATAAATTTATATTCTCCAAGTTTTAACGTTAATAATCTTATTGTTACAGATATAAATATTGATAATGTTGTCATAGATTCATTTAATTATGACATTGTATCTGACGAAATAAAAAGCAATTATATCAATACAGATAGTATAGTACCAAATGAATGTAAAATATATAATATAAATATTTTAGAATTAATTTCTGATAACTTTTCAGTAGAAAATGACAACATTTGCAATTTCGATTCTATTTTATCTTCAGAAATAGAAACTGATAATTTAACTATTAATAATATCCATAATTATACAGATAAAATTCCAGTTTTTGATAGTATAAAGGATGCTAATAAAGTATTAAATTATAGACAGCTTTACAGAATCAAGGATCAATTATTAGTTTGTCTCAAATTACAATATTAATGACAATATAAATATATTATGACTTCATCATCATCAACAACTAGTCATGGAGATGATGCTCCAACCTTTCATACAGAAAAACCATATCAGTGGAAAGAAAAACAAGAATATAAATTGAAAGAATATGGGGATCACGCTAAATGCTTCTACGTTATGCACGATCATGCATTTAAAAAATTTCAGTCTCTAAATACATGGTTTAGTATCCCGGTTATCATAATATCAACTGCTACAGGTGCAGCTAGTTTCACCATTCCAGGAATGAATGGTAAAGAAAATGTTATGATTTATATTGCAGGATGTTTAAATCTAATAAGTGCGATATTGGCAACGATTTCTAATTTTATAGGTTGTGCCCAAAAGATGGAAGGTCATAAAGTAGCAGCATTATCATGGAGTAAATTAATAGATAATATTAAAATAGAATTGGGAAAAGATAAATTAGATCGTATAGATGCTAATGAATATATCAAATATTGCGAAAGTGAATATAATAGAATTAAAGAATCATCTCCACCCATACCATCTGATATTGTTAAATGGTTTCGTATATATATATCTATAGGAACACATCCTGAAGATGTAACTAATTGTTTTTACCAATGTTTGTATATATATTTTTTCTTTCCTTGTGGATGCAATATTCAAAGTAAAAAATTGAATGTTAGGGACCCTATACACAACAATTTCAAAAACATGTATTTACCAGAAACGGTTGGAGGTATTACTCCTATTAAAATTACAGCTCCGGATATTTCTATAAAATACGCTGAAAATCCAATAAATTTAGAAAACAAATATAAAATTGAATCCAGTGAATCTGTAGGCCTAGGTTGTCTCGATAATATAATTTAATTCTATTAAATTGTTGGACTTTCTTTAACATATAGTTTGTGATTTAAATTATGCCCAGAAAGAAAAAAATGTCTCGTAATAATACACACCATAATAATGTAGCTTGCTGTGGCAGCAGTGGCGCAGATACATCATCATACGAACAAGAATCTGATAATTCTGACTCTTGTATAGAACTAGAAAACTTTAAATTCAAAGATTTAATTGAAAACTTAAAAGAAGTATGTAAACAATCAGATAATAGGCTAAAATTATCAGCATGTTTGGTGAAGGGGAATACAATATTTTACGAGTCATTAGGATACAATCATAATAATCCTATATCTGACAAAAAGGGTATAGTTGTATCACAACATCATGCAGAAGTAGATTCTATTATGAGATATTATAAAAGTAAAAAATTAAAATCAGGATCTGATATTTATGTTCGTAATAAATATGAAATGAATTTCTACGATGATGATGTCATACCTAGAGGAACGTCATTGATAGTTATAAGATCAAATAAAAAAGGGGATCTAAACGACGCAAGACCCTGCATCAATTGCTTGAATACAATGAAACAAGTTGGAATCCATAAAGTATATTATTCTGTTACAGGTGGTTATATAGTGTCAGAGAGTGTTAAAACAATGGCAAGCATTCATGTATGTTCATCAGTAAGATATATTTCAGATTCTAAAAAAATAAATCTATCAAATATTGGAGATTATGAAAAGATATTTGATAGCATTCCTTCAGTTATGAAGAAAGAAAATCTTTTTTTATTTATTGAACATAATATTAAAACTTTATTCAAAGATAATTATAACCTTGAATTCTATAGTTGTCAGGGTAAAGGTGATAATTATAGCAAAGATTATGTTGCCATCATAATTAAAAAATATAAACTTGTAATAAATATTATATGATCAAAACAGAAAATTGTGATATGTCAAATAATACTGAATTATCTTCAGACAGAAGTGACGCTAATGCTTTTAATATCTCAGAATGGAAATATTTAACCATTATGAGATATGATCAAAAAGAATTTATTAATTTCGACTTGAAAACACCATTAGATTCAATAATTGATTCTAAAATTATTTTCCCTCTTTATGTCAATTTTTATATTTATAAAATATTCTTACATAAAAAAAAAAATATATTCATCAATTATAATCGTATAATAGTTAATAATATTTTATCGAATAAATATATTATTAATTTATTTGGATTATATAACAATGATATTAATTTCAACTTTTTCAACAAAAAAATATTCACACTATTACTTAACAATAATAAATCCAGTTATTGCAGTAAAAATTATGACTTTATATTTAATGTAATATATTACTTACCACCTCATTATTTATATTATCTTATTAAAAATGATATTAAATATATAAACAATATTATTCTCAAGAAAAAATATTATAAATGTTCATATCTTGTAAAATCACTATATAATAAATTTGAAGCGTTAAATAAATTAATGTTTAGACAACGAAGTAATTATTCAAATGATAGCTTTCAAAATTTTGTAGACAATATATCTGATGATGATTCTGTCGAATATTATAACAATGTGTTCAAAGAAACAAATAAATTATATTATTTTAATATTAACTCATTAAAGTTTGAAGAAATAAATAACTCTTTATTTATTTCTTTGAATGTTATTAAAGGAAAAAATTTTGATAATTTTGTTTCAAAGGTAACAAGTACAAATCAGAAAAAGTTTTCATATGTAAAGTCTAAATTTAAAGATTCTGATTCAGAAGAAATGAATTCTAATTGCGATAATCTTGGACAATCAAGCTTCGACAGACAAAGAACTGCTGAATCAAAGGAAAGTTGTTATACAGGATGTTTATCCGGAGGAGATACCAGCTTACTAATTATGATTTATAATTTATTATATCTAGATACATCAAATTATCATACAAGCAATAATATTAGATTAAATAAAAAGTTCAATAAACAGGAATTTGATTTACAAACTACATTTTTATCATCATTAAATCAAGACACATTAATGTATCTTAGTTTGCTTAAAATTATTAAAGAAATTTTATTATATAACACCACATACAGAGATATATTTATTTCGATTTTAATGTTGTTTGATTATGGAACAGAAATTGCAATTAATAGCTTTAAAAAATATAATATAACTTTTTCTACTGAAATTATATTAGTGTTAAATTATATAACTCCATATATAATCGATTTATTAATCATTAACTCTAAAATATATATCAAAGATCAAAATTCTGAAGAATTTAAATTAATGATACGTGAAGAAAGTGAAGGATTAATAAAAACAGTTATAAAGTGTTTAAACCATAAATCTACATCAGAAATCCATTATATTAAAAGTGTTTACAATAAATATCTCTATAAAGTTTTTTCAGGATAATAATTATATCATGGCAAAATTAAACGACAATCAAATATGTTGCAGATATTGTAATGGTAATCATATGACGATTCACTGTAATGAGAAGAAGAAAAAAGATGGTATGGAAAGAACACATAGTGTTATTATTAGACCAAATGAAATTAAGAAAAAAATATTAGGTAATGTAATTAATACTATTGATGCGGTGGGGAATACAGCGCACAATACAGCGCACAATACAGCGCACAATACAGCGCACAATACAGCGCACAATACAGCGCACAATACAGCGCACAATACAGCGCACAATACAGCGCACAATACAGCGCACAATACAGCGCACAATACAGCGCACAATATTATTAATAAACCAATTAATCTATCTACCAAGACAATAAATATTTATAATATGCCATCTGATATTACAGAATTTGAATTACGTTATCATCTTAATGGATGGGGAAATGTTACAGAAATAGAAATATTGGATAAATATATTTCTGTAACATTTAGTAAGAAAAAGGATGCAATTTATTTTATTAGGGCGCTGAATAAAACGTTGTTTGAGAATAAAGTCTTGATTATCAAGTAATATAAAATAAAATCATGTAGTAAAAATTTACAAGTTCAATAAATTCAAATCCATTTTTGATTCCATTATTACTTATATCCAATATGTTTGATATTATTTTCAGTTTTTTCTCATTATCTAGAATAGATGTATCTAAAATTAGTATATATTCATATATTAATTTTAGTTGTAGTGTTAAAGGATAGCCATTGGTGTAGATTTCTTTGGAAATATCAATGATTTTATTTTTATCTTTTTTTTCAAATATCACTTTATATAAATCTTGTTGTTTTTCTTGATATAATGATAAATATTTATTATATTCGGCATTATTTTCTTTATCTAATATATTGTTTAGTTCGATTATGTCATAACATTTTCTTAAATTATTATTAGATAATAAAATTATGGATTTTATTTTTTCTTCTGAGATGTTTATTTTTTCTTCTGTCGAAATCATATCTAATCTATTGTACAATGATTTGGTTGACAATTTATTGAATTTAAATACTATAAATCTTGATAATAACGAATCTATTATATTTTTAATATCATTCACTATAATGCAGAATTTAACGGTGTTGATATTTTTCTCTACAGCTCTCCTTAATATTGACTGAGATTCTTTTGATATTATATCTGCATTATCTATTAGTATTAATTTCCACGAAACATTACTTTTATTTTTATCTACTATATCTTTTAGATAAAACTTTATATTATTGCGAATGGAACTGATACTTTTATTGTCTTTACTGTCAAATGATATAACTTTTATATCGATTTGATTACATAATGCTTTTAGTGTACAAGTCTTGCCTGTAGATGAATCTCCGTGGAATATCATGTTTGGTAATATACCAGTATCCATAATGGTTTTAAAATTATCCTTAATAAAAGTGTTGTCTATAATATCATCAATTTTATGTATTCTATATTTCTTTTCTAATGTCATAAATCTAAATAGTAATATATGAATTGTTATAAACCTTCTCTTAAGAATCCATTTATGAATTTTTCTTATTCGGACATGATAAATAACCCCGGTAGAGGTGAAGCTTGCAAATATAAAAATGACCCATATTTACATAATAAAGTCAAGGAAAAGTTTATTAAAGGAAGTTCTATCAATACTGATTACTATGATATTTGGGGGAAAAATATTTCTATGCGGGATTTTTATACAATGCCGAATACTAAAATTGTTAATAATCAGATGGAGTTTGCAAGATTTCTTTTCAACATGGAAAACAGCGGTAACTGTAAACAAAATAAACCAGGAAAATGTTATAATTCATTAGGAATTGGATATTACTGAAAATATTTATTTATTAATAGTATTAGATTTATTATGGATAAATCTTCATTATTATAATCAGTTTTTTTTTCTAGGGAAGATAATTGTCTAACAAAGTTTATAAAGTTATCATCATAGATATTTTTATATTTATCTAGATAGAATGATAGTAATTTATCATAGATATAAAATAAATTATTTTCTCGTATGATGTTGATGATAAAATCTTTATTGTTCAACAAGTCGTCATCAATACATAAATTAATTATATTTTGGATTTCTATATCATGAATTTTTCTATTTATAGTGTAGCAATATTGTTCAATATTAGTTGAATTATTAAACAATGAAATCAGTTGAAGATTATTTATGGCTTTCCTCATATCTCCACTTGATAATGTTGATAACAACAGAATGATATTGTTATCAACATTAATATTTTCCTTTTTTATTATTTTGGTTAAATTTAAATAGATGTCTTTGTCAGGAATATATCCAAAATAAAAAAACATACATCTTGATTGTATAGCAGGTATAATTTTATTTTTATTATTACATATAAAACAAAATCTAATTGAACTGGAATATTTTTCTATTATTCTTCTTAGTGCAAATTGAGCATCAATGGTGATAGAATCAACGTCGTCAATGATTATTAACTGAGTTGATTTATTAAACATTGGTTTTTTATCAATAAATTCTTTAATTTCATCTCGAATGATAGTGATACCTCTATCATTTATTGAATCAATGATGAGTGTCATAATGTTAAAGTCATTACCATATATTTGTTTTGCAATTGCAAGTATAATTGTAGTCTTACCTATTCCAGATGGACCATAGAATATCATGTTTGGGAAAATATTATTATTTAGCAAAGATTTTATAGTTGTAATATTATTATCATGATATACAATTTCGTCTAAATTAGTTACTCTATATTTTTCTATCCATAAATTAGTATTTGTTTGCATTGAATATATTGTATAATATATTCATTATAAATTTTCGTTATATTAATATATAATATTAATGTTCGTTAGCAGAGATAAACAATTTAATATGAAACTTTTGGGGTTGACCGAATCCTCTAGATCCCTAGGGTTATCATTATTAACTTTAATATATTCAGTTATGATTGCAAACTCACACAAAATTGTTTGGAAAGATACAAATAAATGTGTTAAAGTTAATAATGACAAGATATTCAATGGGAATGAAGCAGAATTGACTGATTGTAATTCAAATTCACTTACATTGAATTTTATCATTCCAGAACATTATGGAATGATTCAATTAGAAAACTATAAAAATTATTGTCTGGACATCAAAGGGGGAGAAAGGACAATACAGATCTGGGAATGCTTTAACAATGATAATCAAAGATTTTATGTTAAAAAAGACGAAAATAAAATTCAATGGGTTCATATGAATAAATGTATTAATGTTGAAAATAATAAACTTAATATAGAAACATGTAATGGTAATAAAGATCAACGATTTGATTTTATTGGTAGCAATAACAATAACAATAAAGAAAAAAAAAATGATGGCTCCCATAATGGACGTGCTGATGCGGTATGCAATATTCTCGGCAATAGTAATAATGGCCATGAGGATGATGGACATAATGATCAACATTGCAGAGATAGAAGAGAGATTGGATGGAAGGATGATAATAATATAGTTTATGGAGATCATCATTGGTGTAGAATACATAAAGTTCATAATAACTGGGGTATCCCAAAGATTAATACTAAAAATCATAAAGTAAAAGTTTTATCATATAATTTATTTTGGTGGAATTTATATCTCCAAAGAAAATCTAATGGTAATAGTGCAGGAAGATTAATGAAAAGCATTCTCCCAATAGATGTTTTTGGATTTCAAGAGTGCGAAGACATCTTTAGGATCATGGGAGATCTTGGTGATCATTACCATACTTTCAATGCTGGCAGAGCCTTGGGAATGTCATTTGATAGATATCAATGGGAAATTAAATACAGTAAATCTATTGATGTGGGAGAAGATATTCATCCGCAGTATTTTGGGAAAAGATCAGTTGGTATGATCTATATGAAGCATAAGCATTCAGATAAACATCTTTTACATGTAAACCATCATGGTGTTCTTCCTGTTAATACTGGTGGATTATGTAAAAGTGAATCTGTTGCCTATAATATCCTTAAGAATATTGGCGCAAATGCTAAAGAAAATGACTTGATTATTGTCACGGGAGATTTTAATTGTAATCATGATAGTCCAACTATTAAAATTCTGGAAACGTATCTTAATAAACATGTATCATCAACATCTTTTTCAGGTGTTGATCATATTTTCTCTAATAGCAATAATATTGGTGTTACAAAAATTCTTCCTGAATCTGGATCTGATCATCAACCTATTATGGCTGAAATTTATTTCTAGTTTAATATTGGATTAAATCCAAATAAATCAATATTTTTATTAATTCAAGTAAATTAATATTGGTATAAATCTAAATATATTAATATTTTTATTAATTCAAATAAATTAATATTTTTATTAATTCAAATAAATTAATATTTTTATTAATTCAAATAAATTAATATTTTTATTAATTCAAATAAATTAATATTTTTATTAATTCAAATATAGAACAAATGATTTTTTCAATGTATATCAGAATATTTATCGTTGTTATTCTATTCATCATAGGAATAGATTTAAAATCAAAAACTCCTCTTGATATTTTTGATTTTAAAAAATATTACGGAAACATATTGATTGTATTCGGTGTCCTTATATCACTTTCACAAATATTTATATGTTAATAAAATAAAAATACTGTTAAATTATTTAATAATGTATATAATTTTATCAACCATAGTATATATAAATATGGATGAAGCAAAAATGAAAAATATATTAAAGCTTACACTCTACATTTTTATAGGTATAGTACTTGTAGTTGTTGCTCGAATAATAGACTCATTTTTTGTTGAATTTGTAGGTTATTGTATAATTAGTGTACCTATATTTATTTTATCAGTATTTCATTCTTACTATCTAGAGATAACAAGAGATTTTAAGAATGAAATGAGAGAATATTCAGAGTATATAAGAAAGAATCCTGTTGTTATTGTTCAACCAGTGTAAATATTATCATTTTTATATTATAATTTTATTAATGACTGAAATAACATTGGATACTTTCACAACATATTATATAGATCTGTTATGAAGGTTGATCCAGTAAAATATTCTGATCTAGTACTAAACGGAGTTGATGAATTTAAAAATAAAATTAATTCAAGAACTTTTTATATTACAACTGTAAATAATGAAACAAAAAACAATTACATGAATCACATAATAGAAGATTTTATTAAATCTGCAAATGAATCAAATGACAATCATTATCTCGGAATTGATTTAGAATTTAATAAAGTTAGTAAATCTACCAGAGATGTTGCATTAATACAGATTAATCTCGAAAAAGATGGTATTCAGATTAACTCAGAAAAAGATGGTATTCAGATTAACTCAGAAAAAGATGGTATTCAGATTAACCCAGAAAAAGATGGTATTAAATACTCTAAAAATCAAAACAGATTTTATGATGATAAAAATGGTTATATTTTCATGTTCTCCCCACAAAAAGTGCTTAAAGATCTTAATACAATAAAAGCTTTATTTTCAAATAATAGAATTATAAAAATATTACATGGTTCAGAATCGTTAGATATTCCTTACATATTTAATCAGTTATTGATAGACAAAGATAAGATAGATAATTTTTGCAGCAATTTTTATGATACAAAATTTATATGTGATTATTATGTTAATAAAGGTTGTTCTATCTATGATTGGTTACTCTATATGAACATTATCACACAGGAAAAAATAGATTTTCTTTTTAAAAATGAGGATATTATTGGACCATTATATCTATTCCAAATTGATGTAATGAATTTGTCGTATGAAATGACAAGATATGCTTTATATGACGTTATATTTCTGCCAGAATTGTTACGGCAGATATTCAAGCTAAATAAAAACGCTAAACAAGAATGTACAATAATATCTGATCATTTAAATCTTATAAATAAAGGGAAAAGAGAGATAGAGCATTTATATAAAAAAACTGAAAAATTAATGAATTATATGAATAATTATTATATATATGACCAAGATCATAATCCTCATGTACTGAATGATATATGGGCGATATATCATAGTGTTATTGTTACAGATGAATCTATTTTAAAATTATTTGAAATTAATTATTTTAAAGCATATTTTAAGATGATAACAAAATATATTATATATTATGCCATAATAGACAATCCAGATATAATTGTATATATGAATAAAAATGAAAAATATGATAAATCAAAATTGAAGATTTATAACTGGTTGAAGCAGTATAAATATTGTTATGATATATTTAATAATATTGCATCTACGGTAAAAAATGAAATAAAAACATTTAGAGAATGAAGTATTAGTACAATAAGTACAGTTTATTATTATGAGTAGTAAAAAGAGCGAAAAAGATTCAACCAAGATTGTAGAAGATATTGATGACAACAAAACTAAAAGTAGTTCTGACAACAAGGACAACAAGGATGTTAAGGATGTTAAGGATGTTAAGGATGTTAAGGATGTTAAGGATGTTAAAGATGTTAAAGACCTGAAAGACCTGAAAGACCTGAAAGACCTGAAAGACCTGAAAGACCTGAAAGACCTGAAAGACCTGAAAGATGTCAAGGATGATAAAGATATTAAGGATGATAAAAATGATAAAGATATTAAAAATCCTTTAGAATTCAAAAATTTATTGAATGAAGATGAATATATTTCTAATAGTATGACTGAAAATGGAAATCAAAATGACCCTCATTCTGGAAACCAGAATGGAATTGATCAATTTAAAAAAGATACAATGACTGAATCTAATCCATTTCTATCAAATACATTTAGCAATGATGATGAAAGAAAAGGTAAGGGCAAAAGTAAGGGCAAAGGTAAAGGAAAAAGTAAGGGTAAAGGTAAAATGAATCATTTTTCAGATACAGACACATATCATTCTGATGTTGTTAATAGCTTTCAGTGGAATGAAAACTCAAACAAAGGTAAGGGTAAAGGTAAGGGTAAAGGTAAGGGTAAAAGTAAGGGCAAAGGATATAATTCTGATAATTATCAACAATATGATAATAATTATCAGAATTATAATAATAAGGATAAACAACAAGCAGTTAGTAAGACAATTGCTGTTTTTGGAGATAAAAGATCACTTGAATCTATAGTCAAAGATCCTAATGTAAATGTAATTTGTTCGTCCATCACAGAAAGCGCTGTTAATGAACAATATTTAACAAAATTACATCTTATCTCTGAAAACTCAAATAAGTCATTGATGTTGTTAAAATATATTAGACAAAAATATAATACTTTTAAAAGTATTTATTCTTACTATAAAATGGTGTTCATTGTAAATGTAAGTCCAGAGCTAGCTAAAAATTGTGAAGATTATAAATATTTGGTTGAATCAGAAATCAGTACATATATCTCTGATAAATATAATACTAATATTCTAAATTTTGTGCTTTATAAAAATTATAATACTGTAAATATAGACAATAAAGATATTGTATTAAAGGGCTGTGTTACCGTTGATCTGTTTGAAGCCTTTAATGATAGTATTGTATCTTCATCTAGAACTAATGATGATGGTTCTCTTTCATCTATATATAAACAAATTAATAAAGATTTGTCAATTAAATTTGTTAAATTTAATAATAATTATAATGGATATAGTTATAGTAATTATGGTAATTATAATGGATACGAGTATAATGATTATGGACAATGATTGCTAATAATGATTGCTAACAATGATTACTTCATTAATTTTATTTCTCTCCAAGTATTCAGAACTATATAATTGTTTTTATATGCATTTACAAGTAAGGCATTGTAAATATAATATTTATTTTTGTTATATTTATTCAAATCAATATCAAAATCTTTTGATAAATAAGAAACTGAATTTTCTACTATCTTTTCTACCATGATATTTTTATTAATATCATAAATTTTACTATCTTTGTAATAAAGTAAATGATGATTATGTCTATGTTGAAGACAAAAATTATGATTTACTTTATTAAAATTGTCAAAATGGACAAAGTTAATATAGGTGAGAATTTTATCACTTTGATTTCGTTCTAAGTTTATAAGATCAAGATGATATTTTGTAAGGGATCTATATTCATCAAACATATTTCTAATTTTAACCATCATTAATTTATATATTATTTTTCATTTTAATCTTTTTAATTAATCAATTAAACGTAATATCCCTTTTTCTATCTTGATAATTTGGTAACGAATTGCATATAAAATTATAGATACAGGATTTTGATGATTAATTAATTCATCTAGTGATAACTTTAACATTGATGAGTTCAATTCTGTAAAGTTTAGTGTCCCTGATGGTTGAAGGTTTGTTGGATTAAGAGAAAAAGAAATTGAATATATCCCTTTTGTATCATAAGAAGATAAATTATATAAATCATTTTGAATAGATGAATAAAATTCAGGGCTATCTACTTCTAATCTATTTTTTGAATTTATTAACAATGAACATTTTTTAACAATATGATATTTATCTGATAATGGTTTTAAAGTATAATTAAATTTATCTTTTTCCTTATTAATTGTCAGTATAAATCGCCAGAAGATTATCTTTACAGGATCAGTTAGAGATAGTTTATAATTATAATTTCTTGAATTTACAATTATCTCCTGAGTAGGGATAACGGTAGGTATGATATATTCTTGTTTGAAACGTATAAATTTATTTCTTTCTGTTGTATCTGTTAAAAATATAAAATCTCCCAGAATGTATGAAGATAATAATGATGGTCTATTGTTTTCTATATAATCTTCTATTTTAACAACAATACTGTTTATCTGAATAAATGCCTGAAATAATGTTTTTTTACCGATTATTTTTCTTAAATTTTTAACTTCATTTGTTGTGGGAATAAAAAACTTTCCTTTTATAGGTCTATAATAAATTCTTCTCAGAACTTTATCAAAATAAACAAAATATCCGCAGCTATTAGTTTCATTTTGTGAGATGATTTCATTTTCTTCAAATAGACAATAATTATTTTCCACTGTAATATAATGCGTTACATATAGCTTATAACAGTTTTCTAAATTGTTAAATTTAACATTTATCTTTATATCTGTATTAGTTAATGATATTAATGGTAACGCTTGAGTATAGTTCTCACAGAACCAAAAACTGAGTGGGATATATAATTTATATGAATCTTTAGTTGACGTAAATTCATTTATTTGAATATTATTCCCTATCATTTTATCATATTGTTTCTTGTCATTCTTCATGTTTACTTGATGCCAAATATTTAGCCAATCTCCATATAATCTCTCAATTACAATTCCTCCAATTTCTATTTCAACAAAATCTATTAGTGCTAGACCAATTTTGTTTACCCAGCAGAATTTTTGATGGAAATTTCTACTGATTTCATCTACTATCATAATGGATGGTAGTTCAATAAAAAGGGTTAATTTATGTAACAAGTCAGCATCTCTGCCTATGCTGATGGTACAATTTTCGTTGAAATTGGAAACAGTTTGAAATTCTTGTTTGACATTTTGAATCATAAAATTAGAGTGTTTTTTATAAACTGTTTTAAAGTATGTAATTTCAGGAGATCCAGAAATATAAAAATTATTAGATCCAATACTCGTTAATGACAAATATCCTAGGCTCATTTATATAAAATATCAGATTCATATTTTTCTATAATAATGTTGCAGAAATTATAAATGTTATCAATGGCTTTTTTTATTATATTTCTAGTTAAGACTTTATAATATAAAACATATTTTGATTTTATTATCTCTATAATTTCAGCTGGAATTTTGATTAATAATTTTTCATCAAATAATTTAAAAAAAGAATCTAGATCATTATCATTATCTATATATTCTGGATATAATATACTTCTAACAATATTGACACTAAGATTATCATATAAAACATTTCTTATATTCTGATAATCATTAATTTTATATTCAAAAGTAAAAAATTCTAATTGATCTATAAAGTCATCAATGTCACTCGAAATATAATATTTATATATTAAATTTCTAATATTGAGTTCAATATTTGCAGATATTGTTGCTTTGAATGACTCTACAAGAATATCTTCAATATGTTTCAATAAAACATTGTTTTGATTAAGTAATAAATTATTACATTTAATTTTCAGTTCTTTTGGTATGGTAACGGTATTATTTAACAAATTAATACCGCTATCATCTAATTTTTTTATATATTCTATATAATCTTTTGATGAATTAGAATATCTTGATATTTTATCAATCTGACTTTTGATAGCATCATATTTCTTTTTTTCTTTTTCTATATTTTGCAGATTTGGAAAAAGACGCTTTTGTTTTAAATCTGCAATTTTGTTAGTTATCGCATTAATATCATTAGTATATATTTCTAACAACCTAGCTTTGATATTATGTTCACTACTATGATAATTTAAGTAACTATAATCATCTTTATAGTATCCATGATTATTTATTAATTCATTTAATAAATTATAGAATAAATATCCGCTAATAACTGAAAAATGTTCTAAGTAACTAGTATCGTTAAATGTATTATTATCATCAATCACTATAGATGGAAATAAATAAACTAATTTTTTCATAATATTACCATCTATATCAGTATTTTTATTTTGTTTTAAATTGACAGAATAAATATTTTTAATTCTGTTAACAGTAGAAAATAATTTATTATCGATTCCCATATCAAAAGGAGATTTATTTTTATTATTTATAATATATGGATTTGCTTGATTATTCAACAAATCTATGATAATATTTTCATTTATATTTGTTATATATAAATTATTCAACGTAAAGTGATAGTTTTTATTTTGTGATAAATTTATATTATTCAATAAAATATTATTATATATATCATTATTAATATCCTTGTTAATAATTGCAGTATTGTCTATTATATAATTATAACAATATTCTAATTCATTGTTAGTGCCACATTTATCAATTGGAATACTAAATCTTTTATAAAAATCTAAATGTTTTTTAATATCCATGTTTTTTAATGACTCATCTTTAGATACATTAATATGAGTTAATAATTTAACTTCATGATGGATTAATAATTTAATCTTATTTTGTATTAAATTAGTCAGAATTTTCATTATTACTATATTAATTTTATTTTTATCTTCGTGGAGGGTTTTCATTTTTTCATTTAAATAATCATAAATATTATTATATTCATTCGTAGGATACATTATCAAATTTTTATTAAATTCTATAATTGAATACTTAAAAATGTCATTTAGCTTATCAAACATTGATGGGGGAAATGAACATATACTGCTAAACTGTATTTTTTCAAAATTAATTATATTGTTCCGATGAATAGTATCAAGTATATCTATCTTATTAATCTTAAAAAAAGATAAATGATATTCATCTATTTTATTTGAATAAAATAAATGAATCATAATGTAATACAAAGAATTAATTTCATTTAAGAATTCCGTAACTTTATCTATATCAAAATTAATACTATTATTATTAAGCAACATTTTTATGCTAGTTATAAAGTTATTATAAGGTTTATCGTTTGCCAAATCTTTGGTTCCTATAACAGCTATAATTTCTTTATATTTATTAATACAATCTTGAATTTCTTTATAATATATAAATAATAATGGAAATAACCGATAAAATATTATACTTAGTTTATCCTTTCTATTTTCTCTTATAAATTGTCGTAATATATAAAAAATATTATTACATAATTCCTTTGATATAAACAAATATTTCTTCAATCTAAACAAAATATTACCTAAATAACTTACATTTGTTGGATAGTATAAATAAAATTGCTGATTATTAGAATTACTATCTTTTGTATACTTATTTATTTCTATTTTGTTATTTAATATTTTATTTTTATCATTTATAAATATATGTTTTGTACTATCTACAGGAAGTGTCTCCGCAGTTGGTACAGTTGCCCCTGCTGCTGCTGGTGTCGCTAGTGCTGCTGCCGCTGCTGCCGCTGCTGCTGCTGGTGTCGCTAGTGCTGCTGCCGCAGCTGCCCCTGCTGCTGCTGGTGTCGCTAGTGCTGGTGTCGCTGCCCCTGCTGCTGTCGCTGCTGCTGCTGCCGCTGCTGCTGCCGCTGCTGCTGCTGCTGGTGTCGCTAGTGCTGGTGTCGCTGCCCCTGCTGCTGCTGGTGTCGCTAGTGCTGGTGTCGCTGCCCCTGCTGCTGTCGCTGCTGCTGCTGCCGCTGCTGCTGCCGCTGCTGCTGCTGCTGGTGTCGCTAGTGCTGGTGTCGCTGCCCCTGCTGCTGCTGGTGTCGCTAGTGCTGGTGTCGCTGCCCCTGCTGCTGTCGCTGCTGCTGCTGCCCCTGCTGCTGGTGCGTCTGCTGCTGGTGTCGCTAGTGCTGCTGCCGCTGCTGCTGGTGCCCCTGCCTCTGCTGCCGCTGCTGCCGCTGCTGCTGGTGCCCCTGCCTCTGCTGCCGCTGCTGCCGCTGCCGCTAGTGCTGGTGCCGCTGCTGTCGCTGCTGCTAGTGCTGCTGCTGCCCCTGCTGCTGTTGCCTCTGCTGCCGCTGCTGCTGGTGTCTCTGTCGCTAGTGCGTCTTTTGCTGCTGCCGCTGCCGCTGGTGTCTCTGTTGATTCATCTGATGATGCCCCTGTCACTAGTGCGTCTGCTGTTGGTGTCGCTGCTGCTGCTGCTGCAGCTGCTGCAGCAGCTAATGCTGCTGTTTCTGCTACATTTACAAGTTCTTTTACTACTGTTATTGCTGTTTTTGATGCTAGTTCTATAGCCTCTGTTTCTGCTGATAGTGCTGTTGCGGCAAAGGTAGCTGTCGCTTTTAATGCTAGTTCTGTTGTCACTCTAACTGCTTTTGCTGCATTTTTTGCAGCTGATATTGCTGTTTTTGTTGCAGAATCTATTGCAATTTTTGATGTTTCATTTGCAATAGATTCTGCTTTTAATGCTGCTGCTGATGCTGCTGCTGCTTTTAATGCTGCTTCTTCTTCTTCTGATCCTCCTCCTTGTAATACATTATCTGATCCTCCCTTTTGTGATCCATCATTCAATTTTTTTGACAAATCTTCCTCCATAATTACTCTTTCTAATTCTGCTGCTAATGACTTTACTTTTGATAATAATACTAATGTTTCTGATATTGCAGCTAACATCGCTTCTTTTTCTGACAATATTGCTAGTGCATTTGTTGCTAAGACCGCTACATCTGAAGCTACATTAGCAGCAGCATTTATTTGTTTTGCTGATTTTAATATTAATTCTGTTTCTTGTTTTTCTGATTCTTGTGTTTCTGATTCTGATTCTGATTTTTGTTCTGATTCTTTTATTTTCTCTGTTCTTTTTTTTGGTTGTTTTAGGTCTTGTTTTGATGGTTGTTTTGATAGTTGTTTTGTGTCTTGTTTTGGGTCTTGTTTTGGTGGTTGTTTTGGTGCTCGTTTTAGGTCTTGTTTTGATGGTTGTTTTGATGCTTTTTTTAGGTTATTGAGTCTAGTGGCTGAATCTAATCTTGGCGGGTCTTTAGGTGGAGATGGCCCGCTGTTGTCCCATTCGCGTCTAGGTGCCCCCTGTCCCCTACTATTATTTGTGGGATCTCCTCCTTTTGTTATGGTTGGTGTTACTATTGACGTATTTAAATTATTTATTATATCTTCTATATCAATTTCTTCTGAAAATATGTTTTTTTTATCATAGGATCTTGAATATATTGATGGTATGTTTTTTTTTGTTCTATAATAACTTCCACCAACACTAGAACCATGATCATGACCAGCGGGACCAGCGGGACCAGCAGGATCAGCGGGACCAGCGGGATCAGTTGTCGATTTCGAATCTTTATATTTAAATCTTTCAACAGTATTATCAATATTATCATAATATAAAAAATATTGAATATTATGATTTTTATATAAAATAAAATTATTATCTGGAATATGAACTTTATGAAAATAGTATTTATTAAAATTATCAGTTCCATAAAGTTTTTTAAAATCAATTATATGTAATATATTTTTTACAATATATAAAGATAATATTTTTCTTGCTATACTAGTAACATTATCAAGATCCTCAGTAATTATATTAAATTTATCATATTTTAAGTATTTTCTTTCATCTTTTAACACTATATCTTCAAGATATAAATATAGTATTTCTAACTCGATTAATTCATATACTTGATTGTTAAATGAATTATTCGGATCTTCTTTTTGAATATTTTTTTTAATTATTTCAGACTGATTAAAAAAAGTATTATCTTCTAATAAAGATTTAATAGAAATATCTGGAGGAACTATAGGAACTGGAGGAGTTAAATTAATATTATCACCACTATTAGTATGAAGATAATTGATTATTTCATATATACTTTTGTTTTGAATATTTTTTTGGTCTGCTATATTTGTTAGATTAAGTTTATCTTTATATATTCCAATAAACCATTCACCACTATTAGGATTAGTTGGTGAAAGATATCCTTCAACAACAGCTAAAGATTTATCAATAAATGAATCAAAATTACCTTGACGATTAATAGTAATACTATTAAATGTAATTATAATTATTATTTTATTTAATTCTATTATTTGACTATTTTTACCAGATAGATATTTATTTTTTAAAATAAATTCAAAATATTTTAGAAAAATTTCTTCCAATTTACCTAAAATTTTATCTGTAATACCAGTGATTTGTATAAATTTAATAGTATTAATATGATCACTTCTTGCATAATAATAAACTATATTATACAAAAAAGCAAATCCAAGAATACGTCCTGTATCAGTTGCAAATATACCCTTGACTTTTTTAAGGGTATCATCAATTAATAGATTTGCATTTTCAACAACGTTTTTATTAACCTGACCAATTATCTTTTTAAGAGTTTCAACAATTCCGTCTTTATTACTAATAATATGATCGAAAGGTTTTAATTCTACTTCATCTGAATCTAGATACTTACATGGATGTTTTGTTAGATAATTATGAATTTTTTGTGGAGTATATGTATCCTGAATTTTATGATCTATTAAATTTTTTACATTTATTTTTTTATTAATTGTATATGTATCTTTAATTTTATTATGTCCTGTATAACCATTAAAAATAATATTATTAAATGGAAGACTTTTGCTATATATTTCTAGTTGATCAATAACATTATTATATATGTGTGATGCAATACTTTTTTTTTCATCTATAAAGTAATATATTTTTTTTTTATTGATTATAATTCTATTATTTGAGATTGATTCAAGACCAGTATTAGTAGTAGAATTGGATTCTGCTGGATTTTCCATATATCTAACACGAATATGTGGACTAATACGAGTTTTTATATCGTTAAAATAATTATTTATTATATAACGATCATTATCCAAGCCGTTTATGGCAAGTTCTTTAGTAGCGGGCGGCAGCAATGGAACAGCAGCTTCGTCATCTTTATAAACAATAAAATAAGAAATTAATTTTTCTTTTTGTTTAGGATCACTTTTATTTATTATTATTCTATCAAGAACATCTTGCTGAGATCTAATTTCTGCCTCAAATAAACCAATATAATCTAATTCTAGAAAATGACTGATAAGGTACTGTGTGAATGGTATAAACCAGTATGAATCTAATTCAGTCATATACATAATACAATTTTTGAATGATGTTAAACTTGGAAGAAAATTAATAAAATCGAATTTATAAGTTAAAAACTCATTAGCTACAATAGCTGCAGATCTAGTCATATAATTATCAAGATTATCTACTAATGTTTTTGATAATGTTAATGGTGAATTATTAACAAAATTAGATGAAAGAATACTGAGATATTTAATAGATTCACCATTATAATTATTTGTGTTAATTATAAATAATACATCCTGTATAAATTTGTTGAATGGAAGTTTATTTTTAGTTTTATCAATGTAATTTTTTAGATCGTTAACAATTTCATTTGGATTGGTCTCAATACCAAGATCTATATATTTTTTAATTATTTTTTTTGTATTTTTGTCTAAATTATTAAATGATTCAGATAAATTATTTATTATTTGATCTGGAAATAATAAATCTAAATTTTTGTCATTTAATGGATCTAATATAAATATTAATAGATATCCTACAAAGTTTTTACAATCGTTATCAGTTAATGATGTTTTTTTATTCAGCAAATAAGGAGAATGTACTAGCAAAATTAATTTTATACTATCGATAAATGTATAATTTTCAATTAAATCCATCGCCTTTACGATGAAGAGTTTGAAAATATGCGTATATGAATATTTGTTACAAAATTGATGTTCTAAGATATAATAACTGTTCAACATAAGATTAATACATACATTAGGATTCTTTTTATTGTTATTAAAATATCCGTTCCATGTATTATGAAAGTTTCTAACTGTATCAATCTGACAATTACAAATACACGATGTTACATATACAACAACACTGTCAGTATGTTTATTATATATTTCTTTGAATATATGATTGAATAATAGATAATTGACAATAATGTGTCTATAATCTGGATTCATATATTTTATATTGTCTTTGGGTGTATTGTTCAAGGTATGCTGATATTTATCATCAAAAATATTACAATCATCCTTATAACTTGAATTTGTCAATATGAAATCTTTAAATTCTATATTTTTTTCAACAAAACTTCTGTCCAGAATAATGCTATCATTGAAAATAATATTATTACCTATTAATAAAAAATTATTAATAAATTTTAGATTTATTGGTTTATCTGGATAATTATCATATTTAGATAAACAGATACAAATATGAAATTTATTCAATAATTCTTTAAAGTTATTAGACTCAAAAGAATTATCTTTAAAAAAAACATCCGTTTTTTCTGATAATAATCCTTCTAGATACTGCTCATATTTAACATCTTGAAAATATAAATGATTTATTGTAATAAAAAGAATAGATACATTTAATAAATAATTTAAATCAAATTTTTTATTAAATGTATCTACATAAAATCTTGCAAAATTTACTGCTATATCTACTAGTGTTTCATATATATCGATTTTACCTTTTATTGTTTCTTTAATCATCTTTTCAACATTACCTTTATATGGATACAGTCTCATGAAAATATGAAGCGCTATAATTGCAAATCTTTGTGATTTTGAATACTTTATAGATTTAAACAAAATCTTCAATCTGTAATAATTAATATTTAACAACATTGAAAAATATCTCAGAAAATTAAATTGAACATCATTTCCAACATTTTCTTTAATATATTTATCAATTTTAAAATTATCATGTTGATAGTTGAGTAGATAAAATAATAACTTACTATGATCATTATTTTTTTCATTTTTTAAATTTCTAATAAATTTAACAAGATTTTCATAATCATTGTCGTTTATATAAAATTCAATTGTTTTATCACATCCAATACAAGTATTATTACTATAATCTAAAATTATAGGTGAGTTATGTATAGCATGTTTATATCTACTGACATTTACTGTTTCAGGTTTTAAAATATTAACCTCAGTTTCATAAGCTATGCTTTTATCCAGAGATAATTTATTAATATTTTCTTTGTAAAAATTGTTGAAAATATTTTTCAGACCACTATAATTTTCATTTATTTTATTTTCTAAAATCTCTTTGACTTTTCCTTCATAAATAATTGAATATTCAGTTTCATTATCATCACGGTTCCAAGAATATTGATTTGTTTTATGCAAAATAAAATTATCTACTTTAAAATTATTTACAATCTTATTAATTTCTGTGGTAATTTTATCATTTACAGCATTGAACACTTCATTCTCATTGTCAACAAAATAATTTTTATTTTCTTCTATCCTGATAACCTGTTTTCTTTTATCTTCTTTTACTTTATCTATAGTGTCTTGATTATTAAATATAAATTTTACTGTATTTTTTATTAAATTAATAAATTTTGAATTATTATTTATCAAATTAATAAATTTATCTTTTTTTTCATAAAGTAAATTATTCAAGTTATCATTACTTTCGTATTTTATTGACTTTAACTCAACTTCAGATATAACTCCAATAAAAGAATAATGTAATGGAGTGTTCCCATAATTATCTTTATAATTTACATTTGCTCTGGATATTACCAGTCTATTAACGACTTTGGATAATTGTCTCTTGCAACAGATATGAAGCGGAGTTTGGTTGAATTTATTAGGAGAATCAAAATAAACATTATTTTCTATAAAATATTTTAGTAATTGTAACATAGATTCTTCGTCAATATTAACGGATACTAATTTGTGTATGATTGTATTACCATAATCTTTATCTTGAACGTTCAAATTTACTTCATTTTTATTAATAAAATTAATGATTTTATTGCAGTCATATTTATCTAAAATATCAAATATTTTATAGTCATCTTCATCACTATAAAATATATTAGGAAAGTGAGGTAAATCTTTACTGATAACTTTTCTCATTATGATTAATATAATTTATCTAGAAATCATTGTTTTTTATTGGAAAATTCATTATTTTTTTATTTACAAAAAACTCATTGTTTTTTATTGGAAAATTCATTGTTTTTTATTGGAAAACTCATTGTTTTTTATTTACAAAAAATTCATTGTTTTTTATTTACAAAAACCCCAATCTCTGATCTGGGTAAAAAATTATTAGCTAAATAAGCTCTTTCGTTATTGATCATTGTTATTGCATTATTTTGTAAGAAAGTTCTATAAATATAGCTATTTTTCATATTACCTTTATTTTTGATTGCATGAGTAATATCATTGGTGTTCTCATATTGAGTAATAAATCTTGCATGATCCATTTTAGCAGGGAAATAATTTTTATAATAAATATTATCCATAACTGTTATATAAATTACATATGATTAAAATTATAATTAATTTAATTTATCTAGTATAATTAATTTAATCTTTCTACTATAATGTCAATAAATTCTTTCTTTATCTTTGCTCCTGAAAAATCTATATTATTTTCGAATAAAATTTCTTTTAAATCTACAATCCTTAATTTGGATAAATTTTCATGAGTATATTTATTTTTGATATTTTCTTGGATAGTATTATTATTCATTGTATTTAGATCAGTTTGATTTGAATTAATATCTGATTTTTGATTATCATCAATTGTAATATTGTTATTCAAGTTATTATCTGATTCTTTAACTATGGTATTATCTAATTCTTCAATTATGGTATCATTATAATCTAAATTATCATTTTTATTTATTAATTCGATAGTAGTTGTTGTACAGTTATCAGGATTATTATTTTTATTAATTAAAATATTATCTTTATTATTATCTATTTTATCATTATGTAGATTCAAAACATCTTCACCTTCACCTACATCTTCACCTACATCTTCACCTTCACCTACATCTTCACCTACATCTTCACCTTCACCTACATCTTCACCTACATCTTCACCTACATCCCCATCTTCATCTTCATCTTCATCCCCATCTTCATCTTCATCATCCACTTCAACAATGGTATTATTTCTTTCTCTAAGGTTAATACTAGATGTATTTTTTTCTAACATATTTCTTCTTAATTCTTCAATTTGTTTCATTAATATATTTTGAAATTTATCGTATTCAATATTATCTCCATCTTCATCATCAATATCATCTTTATCAATATCATCTTTATCCATATCATCGTTAATATTATATTCAAGATTACTTTCCACATCATCATCAATAGTTTCATTGGTAATATTGTAATTATGAGTATTTAAATTACTCCCATTATTTTTATTCTTGTTCATTGAATCTTTTCTATCTTTTATTCTCTTACACAAAAACAAGGTGAAAACAAATAAAACAATAACACATAGTGATATTAATAATATATTTTGGATATTCATTTCTTTTATATTAAGATTAATACAATTATTTTTTATCTAACTTTGAAATCAAACTTCGTTTGTAAAATATTTATTAATCTAATTATGAATAATGTTCAACTGACCTTTATGTATCGACAAAATATCATAATTTACAGACATGATTTTTATGTCAACAATAAAATCTTCAACATACATTTTTCTCTTGTATTCATTTATAAAATCATTATTAACTGTTATAGTATAATGCTTATTTTTGATTTTATTAAAGTTTATAACACCTGATGGTTGTAGTTTTTCAGGGAATAAACAGAATGTGTAATAATATACACCGTTCAAAATAATTGAATTTAAATGTTTATATGATAAAACATTACCATCAGTTAAATTTAGTTTATGTTCTCCAATATAGAATGAATGTTTTTCAATAAGTTTAGTATCAAACATATCTTCATTATAAAATCTATTATTAATTTTAATCACCCAATATAATGATTTACACAATCCAGTAAATGATAATTCTGAATCTAAGATAATTTTATTTTTAAAATTAAAATTATTTTCTTCATATACTTCAATAGAATAATTTAGATTTGATGTCGCAAATAAATTTCTCTCATTATTAGTGAGATAAAAATATTCACATATCAAATTTATATTTAAGTCTGGTAGTTTATTATAATAAATATCAAAATCTATAAATGGAAGATATTTTCCTACTTTATATCCGATCCTATCTTTTTTTAATAATGTCATAAAATGTATCCATTGATATTCGTCAATTGTATATTCTGAATACATCTGATTAAATTCACCATAGTTTTCTAATATATCGCTTATTTCTTTTTCCAGTAATACACCATCAAATCCTAACATTAATGATCTGATATTTAATATCTTACAATGATACTGGATTATATTTTCTTCTAAATTAATATCATAGCTATCAATAATTAAATCTTTATAAATTACTTCATGAATATTGTCATTATTTATTATCATTACTACAGGATTTAATAAATTCTCATAAATCTGTTTATAATTTAAAAACGTAAAAATATTGAATATTGAATTTATTTTTAATTTTATTACAGATTTATTGTCTCTTAATGCAAGTAATGGAAGTGAAAGATTACTATCTTTACAGAACCAAAAATGTAAAGGAATCTGGATATTTTTTTCATTAATTTTATTTTTATCATTATTGTTATCATTGTCAATCATTCTTTTGTAATAATTTTCTTTGTTATAATCTTTAATTTTGTGAGAAGATATAATTTCTAATAAATCATTTGAATATGTATATGTATTTTGTCCACTTGATTCGAAGGTAAAGTCTGTTATTATATAATGTCCTAAATTATCTACTGTATCTACATATATTTTACTCAAATTACTTATATCAGTTTGATACCTGTTAAATCTATTATAATAATAATTTAGATAAAATATCATATTTGTGTAATATTTATCTAAAGTATTAGTTAAAGTATTATCTTGATGGTTAAGAGAAATGATATAAGAATAAAAATTTATTTTAGCAAATATATTTTCATCTACCATAGATATTAATCTACTTAATACTGATCTATTTTTATTTTCAAACGTTAAAATTATAGTCTTTAATTCCTCAATAGTAGAATTATCAATCGTTAACTGGTAATATATATCTCTGTATAATGGCATCAATATGTCAACCAATGATTTTAATGTATTATAATTATTAAGATTTATTCTAACATTTTTGTTTAATCTTTGTATTTCTTCTTTTTTATATTCGTGATATTCTTCTGATGATATACTGGTATCATCAATTGCTATCTCCGGCACAGTAACATTAGCGTATATCCGAGATATGATATTTTCTTCATTTGTAAGCTGAAATGAGACTTCAGAGTTATAATTAGCCGACTGATCTGGAGTGATAGTTTTAAAATCAAATGAAAAATTACTATATTTTTTAAATTTATTTTTGAAAAAAGTAATATCTATATTATCATTATTTGGAAACAAATCATCAATTTTACTTGTTGCTATATTAAGTATACCTCCTGACATTATATTAATTTTTATCAAATACTTTTTTTATATTTTCTTTATGAATTTTAGAATCTATAACATTTTCTATAATTTTAGTAGGGGGATATTTTTGAAAATTAGAATAATTGTTTTTAGTGACAAAATAGTTATTAATTGATTTATAAGTAAATATAATTGCTGTAAGATTCATTATCGTTAATAATGCCTTTAATAATGTAATCTCTTGCTTTAATAAAACAACCTGTACTGAAGTTCCAATTAGGATTCTAATAATAGCACTAATATCTCCATTTGGAATAAAATCACTCACAATTAATGTATGAAAATGTAATCCTAATAACAGACATATTGCACTATATATTACTCCTTTATCTCTTGTAAGTAAGTATATTAATAAATTCGCTGTCATGAATTTAATAGTATCGTTAACAACACTATAAAGTTTTAAATTATAAAGATCTAATTTATTCAATTGTTTATTCATAAATTCTAATAATAAAAAATTATATAATAAAAATGCAGTTAATACAATAACATAATTAATAAATGTTTTTTTATTAATTACTGGTTTATTTAGGAAAGCTTTATCACTTATCTTTGGTACGAAGACAAAAAGAGAACTAATAATAAATTGCATACCATATCTTTTTCGTCGAGAGTATTTTAAAATATCTACAGGTTTTTGTGACATATATAATATTATATAAAAAGTAATTAAATTAGGCAAAGTACGATATTATAATAGTTAATTATTATATAAAGTTATAATATAAAATATAATTTATATGAAATCGAATAATAATCAAAAGAGTAAGAATAAAGATAATAAAGACAATAAAGATAATATTAATATAAATATGAAAAATAAATCTGTGAGCATTTATTCCAGTTCAAAACTAGTTAGTTCTAATTCAGATTCGAAACCAGAGTTATCAATAGATAGCGAAGATGGATCAAGTCAATCTGAAAATTCATCTTCAGAATCTAGTGATATATTTTTAGACAATGAAATTGATATTAGTAAAATTAATAATTATACAGTTATTAATAAACTAGATAAAGGTTCTGAATCTATAATTTATCTAGCTTACAACAATGAGGATGATAAGAATTTTTATGCTTTAAAAATCCAGAAAAAGATTAATACAGTTGATGATGAGTTTGAATTATTAGATAAACTTAAAAATAAAAAAGAATTTATTCATATATATGACTATTTTGAATATGAAGGTTATTATATTTCCATCTATGAATTATGTAAATGTAATCTAAATCATATCATTATTAATGATAAAAAGATTCTTACTGTAGGTAATATTAAAAATATTATGCTTACCATTCTTAATGGTCTGGATATTTTACATAATAAATATAATGTATTTCACGGTGATATTAAACCAGAAAATATAATGCTAAGAGGTACAAGTACCAGAATACAAGCTTGTATAGATAGGTTTAAAAAAGATGGTAATAGTGATGTTAATGTTAATCTAGCCAGCATTCAAACATATTCTACCATTTCAATAGATCTGGAAGCTAATGAAAAACTATCATTTTGTATAATTGATTTCGGATCTTTATCTACGTTAGATGATGATTTCACTTTTCCTTTTGGAACGAGATATTATCAATCTCCAGAAATGATTTTATTAGGAAAATGTGATTACTCTGTAGATATATGGGCTTTTGGATGTTTATTATTTGAACTATTAACAACCAAGATTTTATTTGATCCAGTAAAAGATAAAAGTATCGAAAATAGCAGAGATTATAATCATCTAGTAATGATTAGCAATATGTTTGGTCCATTTAACAAAGAGTTTATCAAAAAAACTGAGGACTATAAAATTTATTTTAATAGAAAACATCGTCTGAAAAAGTATTTTTATTCTAAAGATGATACTATTGAGATAGGAATAAATGATCTAGAAATTGAAGGATTGACTGTCACACATAAAGAACAATTACTAGATATTATAAATAAATGTCTAGTAATTGAACCATCAGAGAGAATTACAGTAAAGGAATTATTACAGCATGAATTTTTAACTACATAACTCTTCCCTTTCTCTTACGCTGTATCCTGATTAAAGTATCTAAATTAGTAAATATTTCATCTTCTTTATCACTCTCTGAATCGTCATCTATATCTTTGGTGCTATCATTGTCAGAATCACTTTCAGCATCATCATCATTTGGATTCGTTTCACTTTGGTCAAATAAATTAGTATCATTTTCAGTTTCCTCTTGATTGTCGCCTTCGTCGCCCTCGTCGCAGTCATCCGAAACAATGGGATTATTTGAATCAATAGCATATGGATGAAGATCAATAATTTCTTTAGAGAACTCATTCAACGAAACAATTTTTGCTTGTTTATCTGGATGATTACTTATAAGCCATTCTTTAAATTCAGAATATAATTCTGATATTAGCAGAGAATCACTGTTATCATTTTTAGCTTCCCTAAAATTACTCTTATAAAACTCTCTGACTTGATCATTTTCTGATTTATAAATTCTCACTTTATTTAAAACCTCTGGCGGTTCTTTAATCACATAATTATTTTTCTTATATTGTGTGTTATAAATATGGATTAAATAACTTGCTATTGATTCTTTCCATAGATGAATTTTATTCTTAAGATCATAGTTGATTTTAAATTCATTTTTAACATTTGGTCTGGGTTTTCTAACAAATTTTGATTTGAACTCTATAACAACAATTCTCCTCCATGTACCATAATCAAGTGATGGGATAATAGGAAGATAATTACAAGTTAGAAAAAACTTTGATTGTGGATAGAACTCTAGCATCGCAGATGCACCATGATAAAGATCTCGAGCTATCAATCTATCCCCACCAGTCAATTCTTTCATTGCGCCAATATTAATTTTTTCTCCTTTATCCGGTTCTTGTAACACAACAAATCTTTTTCCTTTCAACTTGACAATGTCAGGCGAAGCCTCATTAGACTTGTTCCTACTTTTTGTTATAATATTTGGAGAACATGATAAAAAATATTCTCCAAATATATTATTGATGATTTCCATCGTTAATGATTTACCGTTAGAACCCCCTCCTATCAGAAAGTATATTTTTTGATGTTTAACGTCTCCTGATAAACATGACGCTAAAACTGTAAGAAAATATATCCGTAGTTTTTTATCAGGAAATACCTGCTTAAAAAACTTCTTAATGTCACTTAGATATGGTAATTTTTCACTATATTCTGTATATCTAATATTTGTACAGAAAGTTATATAATCATCTGGTTTTCCTTCAGTAGAAAATGTTCCTATCTTGAGATTATATGTCCCGTTGGAGAAACATATAATATCCCTGTTTTCGTCCATAACACTATTAAATTTTTTATTATAGAAAAGATTTCTTGCATCCTTAATAATCTTATCCTTATAATCTATACCTTTTAAATTATTAATAATTTTATTTAATTCTTTTTCTTTGGCGTCCAATCTTTCTTTCTCTCTATTGTCTTCTATGACCAATCTTTTTTTAAGGATTTCTATTTTATCTTGTATATATTCATTACAAAATTCTTCAGATATATTATTCTTCAATGTATAAACTTGTTCTATAAATTCCCATCTATAGTCGCAAAATTCATACCATTTATTATTGTCCAATGAAGAACAGACATATTTATCTTTATAGAACTCATACAAATACAATGCAATTGAAAAAGTATTACTTGGATTACTATCATCTCTTTTTTTTCGTTTCTTTTCTGCAAGATAATCATTGTATTCACCGGGATTATCTTGCTTTGCCCAATATGCCAATGATCGTATCGTCAACAATTGATTTGCATCTCTACCATCATTCTTAAACGACATCCATTGTTTGTAACAAACATCAGGGATCTCTTTAATGTCATACTTTTGAGATCTTTTTGAGAACTCTATCCATAAATCTAAATATTCTGGATTAGTATTATAAATTGCAAATCCTACCTTTAACCATTCTTCATATGATTCAACTCTTGCTTGGTTTAAAATATCAAGAAAATAAATAATGTCATTATAATCATCATACGAATCATTTAAAGTATTTTTCATGGTAAATAATTTATTTTCAACACTATTATCTTTTATGTCAGCTATATTGTTGAAAATAGAATCTTTTTTAATCCTAGTTGTTTTTTCTGGGACTAGTAAACTTCTATTATGATAAATAGAAAATGCTTTAATAATATCCTCTGTTTCAAACTCAACAGGGAAATCTTTTAAATGACAATTAAAATACCGCGTCATTAAATAACTTTCACTTTCTGTCCTCGATGATCCATACATATACCAGCCATTAGATGATATTACTTGTCTATCAATAATGTTATTTATTGGATTCATATATACTTTTATCTTTTTAGAGAGATCTTCATCAGCCTCCATCAGCTTTATAGCTTCTTCCCTAATCTTGTGCCTGATCTTACTGGGTAATCGTAGCTTAGAGAAGATTATGTGGATTCCATCTTTATAATAATCATCTTTTTGGGTATATTTTGTTTTCTCAAATAAACCAATAATGAATTTTTCTTTATTATAATCAAAATTATCGTTTATAACTATCATAATTTTTTGTAGTATATCTTCTATAAACTTGAAATCATAGAGATGATTTTTACCTTTAAACTTTTCTATATTATTAGCAGATACTTTGAGATCTATGTCAATAAAAAGGAAAGATATTTCTTTTTGTTTTTCTAAGATTGATATATTAGTAGATCCACTATTGATTACAGATATATAGTCATCCATAAATATGTCTATTTTATCTTCTGGGATGTTATATTTACCATTTTTACTATACTCGTTTGGACCACCATATGACAGATGTGTTATTGTTGGATTAGATGTGTGTTTACCTCTGATTCTATGTTTCTCCATGAACTTAAATAAAGCTTCTTCTCTCTTACAAAATGTCATAGTAATACAACTAATTATATCTTTTAAATTTTAAATAATAATTTTTCATTTTTTCGAAAAATTAAGCAATGATTTTTTCATTTTTAAACCAAAAATTGGGCAGTAATTTTTCAGCTATAACTGAAAAAATTGAATCCGTAATATAATAACACGTTATAAAAAGAGACATTAGCACAATAAGATATAAATGAATTTTTGTCCAAAATGCAACTATATATTCGATTTAGAAAAAGAGCAAACTACATCTTCAACCAATCCAAGCAATACCAATAACAAAACCAATATTGATAATAAGAAAGATTTATTAGATGAAGAAGAAAAGAAATCAAGAGCAATTATAATGTCAAAGGTTTTTTCCAATAAAAACAAAATCAGTGATATGATACTAGATAAATCTACACTAACTGCTATAATTACTTCTCCATCATTCAAAGATTTATCTAAAGAAAATAAAAAATATATCAATAATCTTGCAGATAAAATGGTTATTGATTTCGTCTGCAAGATGTGTAACTATAAAAGGCCAATAAATAAAACATATTTATTATACAGATCAAATACTGAAGATAGTCAATTAATTACTAATAAAAAAGCATTAGCAGAAAATAAATTAATATGTCAAGATTTTCTCCTTCAACATATTAAAAGTTATAACTGTATTAATTCAGCTTGTATTACAAATAATAAACCAGAATTAAAAGATGCAGTTTTGTATAAAAAGAACAATAGCTATCGTGTCACTTATATATGTTGTGTATGTCACCATGACTGGATTACAATGAATGATAATCTATAAATTCGTTTATAGACCAAAAATTATATTATATTATATATACAATGATACCAGACAAAGAAGAAGAACCGTCAACTATGACTTCTAAACTTGTAAATAATTTATTTACAATTAAATCATTTATTGGAAATCATTATTATCTTATTATATGTATTATTTTACTGATCTTTTCAATTATGTTGAAATTAAATTTCTGTAATTGTAGAAATTCTGCTCTGAACTTTTATAATGATTTTTATAATAATTTTTATAAAAAAGCGCCCCCCATGACAACACCTTCAATGTCTAATCTAAACCCATCAAATGGTTCAAATGTATCAAATGCTTCAAGTGCCCCGAATGTCCAACATGAACCATTAAATAAATACTATAGAAAATTTAATGCATTTGACAATGCAGTAAATCCAATTGAAGAATTAGATAGTAATGATCGTCCAACTAAACTTGAAACTAATATTAATCCTGGTGATGGAGTCTTAATCGATGATGATGATGATGATGAATTATTGGAATCTGAAGATAATGAATTATTAGAAGAAATCCATAATAATGAGATACAGGAAATGATAGATTCTCAAAATAATACTTCTGAATCACAAAATAATCAGGTACAATAAATAAAACAGCAATATGTGACGTAATTACTTTTTTCCCTCTATAAATTTAATAAATAAAAATAATAGAAATGAAAATAATGTTAATCCTAACGCCCCTGATCCACAACAAAAGAATCCATAATAGATAATATAAACGTCTTTATTATTTTTTTCAATTGATTTAATATTTAGGTAATCTATCATTGCAGATATTTCTTTTTTGATTAATATGAATGAAAAAATACAGGCTATTGTACATAGTATCATTAGCAGCAATATTAAATAAAAAAGAAGATCTAGAACTTTGATCGAATATTCTATTAGTAATACCATCAAATATATATTAGAATGAAATACATATATTTTTGAATCTATATATTTTGAATATTATAATAAATTATAGCTTATTATAATATTCAAAATATAATTTATTAGATTTAAGTGAGAAACTAAATTTATTGAAATACTTAATTGGAATAAGCAGTTCCAGCCATACCGGCCATGATTCTAAGGACGTTATAATTTACAGTATAAATATTCATAACACTACTGCTCCCGACAAAGTTTTGTGCATAACCAACGCTATTAGAGGCACGATTATACAGTCCAAGATCAACTTGAAGAGTGGCATTGTCAATACGAGAGAAATTGCAGGTTCCGCTTGGTTGATGTTCCTCCGGATTAAGAGCAAAACTATATGTGTTGATACCATCACATGGTGTGTTTGAAAAGTGTTGATATGGTTGAACATAGTTAAAGTAATTTCCGTCACGGTTTTGGAAACGATCATGACCATTAAGCTGAAGTTTTGCATTATAAATAGGATTGTCTGATCCATCAACAAAATTGCCATAATTATGGTAATTAACAGCACTGATCTTTGACAGCTCAAGAATAGATTCATTAATATCAGTTAGCTCTGTAACAGTCTTAGTAATATCTTCCATTGTAAGGTCATTGGTGGTAACAACAGTGTTTACCAGAATTTCTTTAATAATATCAGTATTGTTGTTGGTACTAATATCAGCGATAAGTGCTCTGTCATTTGCAACAGTATCTTGATTAACACACTTAACATCAATCTTTTTAAGCATCTCATTCACCATGGAAGATAGACCAAGTCTAACATCAGGTTCGAATAGATCTCCACTGTCAGCTGCTTCTCCAGCATCAACATATAGCTTTTGACTGGCTGATGAGAACTCAATTAGTGTTCCGCTACCATCATCTTCCCGGATGTCTTTTCTTGTTCCGACATATAACAGTTTAGCAAAACGATTTTTAGCTTCTTCCCAGTTACCATTACCAAATGCAAAAGAAATCCATTCATTACGTAGCGTATACTTCTGAAGGTGCGAAGCCCAGATAAGGAACTTACTAGGATGATTAAAATTAAGACGATATTTAGGGTTCGTTGTTAGAGCTTCAGATCCTGTAAACTGCAGTTGCTCAATTAGATACTCATGAGTAGATTGGGCAAATTTTTGTCTTTCCTCTGAATCAAGATAAATATAATCAATTAGAAGATATGAATCTTGCATGCTTGGTAGCATTTGAGGAGGAGAGTTAGAGGCACCAACCCAATTAATACAATCAATACTTTTTCTAAAGACAATTGTAACTCTAACTTCATGATATTGAAGAGCAATTAGGGGCAGAGCTAGGCCGTTATCCCTGTTAAACCAGAATCTGAGTGGAACATACATTGAATAACTCTTTTTTGAAGTACTGAGATTTGTAAGTTCAGGAACATTACCAATCATCTTGTCATAGCCTCTGACTTGACCTGTCTTTTTGGTGAGCTCATACCAGATATTGAGCCAATCGCCATAATGTTCATCAATCTTAGATCCTCCAATCTCAATCTTAATGTTATCAATGGCAGCATGTCCAAGACGATTAACATAGCCCCAGGATGTTCCAGAACCTGTCGACGCATTAAGCGTCATTACTACATACATGGTTGTGATAAGATCGGCATTTCTATTGATGTTGCATGTGACGGTTCTGCCGAATCCAGGGGCACCGTTCCAGGTCTGCTGAACACACTCAATAGAGAACTGAGTATGTCTCTTATAGGAAGCTTTAAAATAAGTAATTTCAGGATTACCTGTGAGATAGGTATCTTGGACACCATAGGCAACAAGCTGCATTAATCCTCCACTCATTGTTGTATATATGTATGAAGATTATTTTTTAGAGTATTAAATTTAATTATAATATTTATACTCTAAAAATATTAATATAATTTAAAGGATTAAATTATATCTAACCTAATCTCATGAGCGGTAGGTATGTAAGTGCGTCAAGTAGAGAAATTAAGACAACCATTGATATGAAGTTTAAGGAAGCTAAAAATTACTTTATAAATGAAAAAAAAAAGATTGAGGATTTAAAAGATCAAATAGATGAATTAAAATTTAAAGTTGATAATGGGGAGAGAGCTAAGAGTGACGATGAGAACAGAGATAAGAGCGACAATGGGGAGAGAGTTGAGAGCGACGATAAGAGAGATAAGAGCGACAATGGGGAGAGAGCTAAGAGCGACAATGGGGAGAGGGCTAAGAGTGACAATGGGGAGAGAGCTAAGAGTGACAATGGGGAGAGAGCTAAGAGCGATGATGGGAACAGAGATAAGAGCGACAATGGGGAGAGGGCTAAAAGCGATGATGGGAACAGAGCTAAGAGCGGTTATAACAGAGATAAGAGCGGTTATAACAGAGCTAAGAGCGGTTATAACAGAGATAATGATCTAATAAAGTTGAAAGAATTAGAATCAGATTATAAACATTTGTATGATAAATTTACATCTGAAGAAATCAAATATTATTCAAATGTATCTGATATTATTATTGATTACTATAATATCAGAGATAATACAGCAAGTAATAACACTGAGAAAGATATTATGTTTTTTTTTAATCAGGATAATGAAAATAATAATAAAAAAAATTCTTTATTAGAAACATATTACAAAAGAATTGAAGGGACAGCTATACATAAAGATAATGGTTCTAATAGAATCAAATATTGTCAAGATTGTCAAATAGAGAAAATATTGGATCTATCTGAAAGCTGTTTTATATGTCCCATATGTGGCTTGACAGAGGGCGTTATTCTGGACGATGAAAGGAAAATAAAGGATTATTCTCCTTATAAACGGTTAAATCATTTTAAAGAGTGGATAAATCAATTTCAAGCAAAAGAAATTCCTGATATTCCTGAACAAGTATATAGTGATATTATTCAAGAGTTTAAAAAAAATAGGATTTATGACTTATCAAAGATCAATAAAAAGTCAACAAAGATTATTCTGAAAAAAATAGGTTATAATATTTATTATGAACATATAACCTACATTATCAACAAATTAAATAATTTACCACCACCAAGGATAACGAAAGATATGGAAAAAATATTTATTTCAATGTTTCATAAGATTCAAGAGCCATGGGAGAGACATAAACCGTCCAACAGGAAAAACTTTATGTTATATTCATATACATTGTATAAATTTTGTGAATTACTGGAATTGGATAATTTGCTGGAATGTTTTCCGCTGCATAAAAACATGGATAAAGTTATGGAAAATGATGCTATATGGATGAAAATATGCAAAGATTTAAATTGGCAATATATTAGTTCATTCAAATAAATTATAGATTGAAAATAAAAATTAAATGTTTTTTCTAATTTTAATGTACTTTTCAATTGATTTCATTTTATCATCACTTTCAATAGTTGAATTGTGAGTACAATTATTTTCCATTGTGAGAGAACAAGATTCTAACATTTTTATATTATTTCTTAATGTAGTATTGTTTGTAAAAGTAGTATCATTAGATTCATCATGAATTTTATTCATTTTTTCTTTTACAACTTTCTGTATACTGCTGGCATTATTGTTGTAATCAGTATTGCCCATAACTGGACATATATTGTTCAAGTTAACATTCTTTTTTTCTTTATCTGAGGTAACTAAATTAAAACAATCTATTGAGTTTTTAATTCTACTCAATAATATTTTATCAATGTTGTTTTGTTGAGAACCATCTGCTAAATCATTATTGATTTTATCTAACAAAACACTGTCAATCTTGATAATATTGTTAATTATATCATCAAGATTATTTGACGTTGTAAAATTATCCAATGATTTATTTTCAATATCTCTAATATATGTTTTGTATGTATCAATAAAATTAATAACAATTTTATTTAATGTTATATCAAAATTATCTTCATTATTAATAATTTTAATAATTTCATCTATGACTACAATTTTCTCGAAATCAATTTTGTCTGAAATATTTGTAAAAACTATATGTAGTAATTTACTAGTTGAAATATAAATAGATGAATGAATACACTTGATAATCATATCGTTTTGGATATGTTTTTTATTCCCTTTTCTTGCATAATAATCTCTAAACTCTCTATTCATATATGCTCGTACTGCTGATATGAATAAATTATCCTTTATTTTTTTAATTGTTCTAGTGGGGATAATGATATTACTATTGTCATCATTCTTCTTTGCTCTACAGTTGCTTATAGTGATCAATTTTAAATTAATAAATTTCAAAATTTTTTCTGTAATTTCTTTATAATTATTTTTATTTATTTTTGATATAATTCTGTCAATATTGGCTATAGATCTTGGATCTGTTATAGTCAAACTTGAATAATATTTGGAAATGAGATTAATTTTCATACTAGATTCATTTGTCTGTTTAATGGAGTCATAACTGGTGTTGCTAACTTTGTTACTTTTGTTACTTTTGTCACTTTTATTTATGCTGATATTGTCACTTTTGTTACTTTTGTCACTTTTATTTATGCTGATATTGTCACTTTTATTACTTTTTTTTTTGTTACTACTATTATTTTGAGAATTTTTGTTTTTTCTAAATATAAATCCATCAATGTTTTCGGAACAAGATGTAAGACTAGATATTCTTGACAAATTAGATTCTTTAGAGTTATTAGATGCATTTGATATTTGTTTATTCATTATTATAAAGTGTATCAGAAAATTTATTTATTAAAGTAATAATTTCTACATTCATTCATATTATCATCATGGATAACATTATTTGAGATATAATCAAATGATTTTTTATTAAGTAATGCTATAATAAAATTAATACTATATACTCCACATTCTGAATTCTTTTTTTGATGTTTATTTTTATTGTACTTATATGTAACTGGAATATTATTAGTTGATTCTAGAGCTCTTTGTACCTTCCCTATAAAATATTCTATTAATTGTTTTGGTTTTTTTCCTACAGAATCAAAATAATAAATTTCATTAGTTATGGTATTTATATATAATGATACCCAATGGGATCCACTCTGACCTTCCCTATCAAAATTAATAATTAAGCCAAATTTATATTTTCCTCTCTCATTCAGATTATTCTTAATATGATACCTGTAATCAGCCAATTGAAAAAAGTCGTATGGGACAGCTCCTAGGAATGAAAACTCTAAATGTTTATATTCATACTGTACCATCATGTTAATTATATCAATGTTACTAAGCCATAAATAATTTCTTTTGCTACCATTTGAGATGGGACCAGATGGTTTAAATGTATTCATTAATAATTCTTCCCCTCCATACTTATGTATTGTCTCATTACTCAGCCAACATTTTGGATCATCTTTACATTTATTATAAAATTGATTTCTAATGTTGTAATATAACTGATCTCTATCAGTTACAATATTTATTGGATTTCTATTACTGTTACCATAAGTATTCCAGATTGTAGCAATATTTAATAAATCTTCATATGTATAGCAATTTGGAATTCCACTCTTTGCTGGAGCACAAGGATCAACTATAATACTCATATTATATTAAATATTATATAATATAATAAAGAAATATGAGCATAAATAATGGCCTAACATCAACTGATATCCAGTTATCAAAAAAATACAGAGAAATGGTAGGATATGGTTCCATTGTAAATAGTCAAAATGATTTAGAATTTAACAAAAACGTTATATTTGAAAACCAAGTCTATGTAGATAAATTTCTCATACTTAATAACTCATTAAATGTCAGTAATAGCATTAATATTGTTGATGGAGATAATCATCAGATAAATGTATTAAAAAGTGATGAAATTATAATCGACAATACTTCAAATATTAATATACCAAATATAACTACTCAAGTATTAAATGTTCAAAATATTAATATCCTTAATGATTGTACGATTAATAGCAAAACTATAACCATTAATTCTATTATTGCAGGACCAGAAGATACTGATTCTATCATTAATGTGGACGGAAATATACACATTAAAGAAGAATTAAATATAAATAAATTTGAGAAATTTAACAATGAAAATGATTTTTTTATCATTTCAGATAAAATATATCTAGGTAGTCCAACGTCAGTAATAAATTTCAGAGGGGAACTGTTGAATATATCCAGCACAAATATTAATTCTAAATCTAAGAAAATATTATTTAATGCTGAAGATAATTATGATACAGGGATAGAGATATTGAGCAATGTTGGAGAAGCATTTATTAAGACAAATATGACATCTGATAAATTTATTATCAAGACACCATTAAATGCTGAAGAAAGGATAGTATTAATGTTAGATCAAGATAATAATTTTAGCACTGATTGTGTATCTGTTACTTTTCATGATCTTATCACTGTGGAAAGTAATATGACGATTACCAATAATATGATATTTAGCAATGATGTTAATATTATTGGTAATTTTGATGTATCCCAAACAACATCATTTGCCTCAGATACAACTATCAATTCTACTAATGTATTCATTGAAAATCTTGAATCTACCAATAAGATGATTATGAAAGATTCTAATGTATTAAATATTTCTGGATCTAGTTCTCTTCGTGAAGGTACTCTTGACATTAATGGAAACAATATAAAATTTGAAAAAGAGTTTATTATAGATTCACATATATTGAATATAAATTCTAACTTTATTTATAATGGAAGTACTACCACATATTCTGCTGTTAATACAAGATTTAAAAACAATATTAATGTCATTGATCATAGCGTTATCAATAATGATATAACTATCAACAAATCTATTCAGTGTAATGGTATAACAAATAAAAATAACTTAACCATTGAAAACAAATTAACATCGAATGATATGGTTACAGATACACTTAATGTTAATAATAATTGTACTATTGATTCAATTAGGACTAATATGAACTCTGATATTTATTCTGATATTTATATGAATGGAACAGTTATAATGCCATATCTGCGAGAGTTCCAAACCAATTCGGAAGCATCTGAATCAGTTCCTTTATGGGGGTTTTATAGATTAGGTGGAATTGTAAAACTCAGACTTGACGTTATCCCTCCAATAATAGATTTTACTGAAAATCCATCAAGAATTAATGTAGGTGAGAATTACAGTGAAAACAATATTACTGTAACAGATAATATTGATGATTATGTTATTTATCCTTATTTAGAAGATATATTAATTGAAAATACAGATACCAGTTTGGGGATTATAACAGACCGGATTAGGATTAATGGATCTACTACTATACCTAACACTAATACATTAGTTGTGGGTACATATGACTTGTTATATTATGCTGAAGATATAATAGGTAATGTGACTAGATCTATAAAGAAATTGCAAGTTATTTAATAAAATAAATTCAACCAAGTTATTTAATAAAATAAATTCAACCAAGTTATTTAATAAAATAAATTCAACCAAGTTATTTAATAAAATAAATTCAACCAAGTTATTTAATAAAATA
>Ga0307980_1000003_pt1 | contig 150690 bp, 214 predicted proteins | sample OrgLakmetage1060_FD_201817 | JGI IMG/M metagenome (GOLD analysis project Ga0307980, IMG submission 201817) | Saline water microbial communities from Organic Lake, Antarctica - #1060 | ecosystem: Environmental > Aquatic > Non-marine Saline and Alkaline > Saline | place: Antarctica: Organic Lake... | reverse complement strand
GTCGCTGCCATCGCTGACGACACCATGCTTGCGGCGGCGCAGACCATCACCGTTCGCTGCCGAACGCGAATGAAATGCATGCTCGAATACGTTCCGTGGGACGGAATGAGATGCTGGAGCAGATTGTTGGCGCTACAGGGTCAAACCAGCGTTGCATGGGACACCAGGCGCTGGATGAACACGCTCGCTGAAAATCTTCGCTTTTTACAGTTCAGGCAGCGGCACATCACTCATCCGTCTCATCAGATCATGATTACGGTGGGAGGCTAGAGCTTTTTACAGGCTCCTGGCTGGTATCGGTGCAAGGCGTGCCAACGGATCGGGCATCACTTTGTGCGGGACTGCGAGGCGGTCCGAGCAGCGGCTCGCAGCGAGGATCATCCGTACCTCGCCCAGACCGCGGAACCGATTTACTCTCTGTAGTCCGAGGCGAAACGACGGGAAGGCACCAGTGCAATCTGACGCACGTACCCAAAATATATAGCGCACCAATGCAAATGATGCAAAGTCCTGCGATCGTCGCGTCATCCGCCGCTGGAGACTTCATCGGGGCCAGTGCAGAATTGTGTGGGAGTCGCGGAGATTCCAAGCCGACTTTGCCAGCTGCCGCGGAGGAATCCTTTGTTCTCGGATCGCAGCTTGCAACACATCACTCATTGCCATGCTTTCGAACGATGTTCCGAACGAAAAGCTCGAGGGACCAAGAATGAATTCAATGTTCTCCGAAGGAAAGCTAGCATCCATCACGTTGCGGTCTAGGGACTGGAGCCAGGCGACCGACGAAGTGCGCACGCCTCCGTACTTGTGAAGGAAGCAGAGCCGAGTCACCTCGGGATCGAGGCACGAAAGAGGGAACAGGTCTGAATACAAAGACTGCATGAACCCTCGATTGGACTCGTTGTCAAGAAGCACAAACTTCCACGCAGGGTTCTCGCGGCAGAACGCCTCGATTTCTTTAACCTTGCGATCGGACGGAAGTGCCACAACCCTGCGCGGGACCGCGCAACCGTGACCGAGCGAATTGGGCTGCAAAAGAAGCCAAATCGTCAGAAAAAGAAGCACAAGAGACGCGCACGCCGTCCACATCCGTCTTTGTTGACTGACGCGGAAAGGTTTGCAAGTCCGACTGGTGTGCAGAGTTTGAGTTCAAACACTGACTGTTCGTCCGAACGACGCAATTGAGTAATCAAACCACCACGTGACAAATCCCACGAGTTCATGTCTCGTTCGGCACCAGCCTTGCAGCGGATGGTTCGCCATGCCCAGCACCCATCGTGGGTTACGTTTGACGAGTCGACAAAATTATACGACGCCTCGGTGCAGCGGCAACTCAAATATTTGCGCGCGCATTCAAAGTCCACGAAGCAGCTCGTTTCGTTCGACAGCGACAAGTGCAAGGGTTGCATCCTGTTTATCGAACCCCGCAAGCATGCCGCCACTGAGTTTGTGCTTCGCAACTGGGTCCACTTTCTCGCGCGACTCGGCTGGGGCCTGATGGTGTGCCACGGAAGCGACAACGAGGCCGAAGTCAAGAAGATTTGCGAGGGGTGGTCCAGCGTGACCTTTTACAAGTTGCCCAAGGACGACCTTCCGAACATCGAGTACAACAAGCTCATGACGGCGCCGTTCTTCTGGGAACGTGTTCCGCATGAAACGGTTCTCCTGGTGCAGACGGACACGATGTGCCTGTCGTCCAAAGGCTTCGACGGTGAATTTCTCGAGTACGATTACGTCGGAGCACCGTGGCACCAGACATGCCCAATCTCGGGCAAGCCATTTCGGCCTGGAACGGTGTACAAGCCAGAGTACCTCTTGGACGGGCAGGCGCGCTGCGAGCTCTGGCCTCATATGGTTGGGAATGGGGGATGCAGCCTGCGAAAGCGATCCGCAATGCTGGCTATATGCAGAAAGTATTAGCTCTCGTATGTGAAGGAAGAGCTGCAGCGCGTTATTGCTCAAATAAAGCAGAGCGGTAAAAAGGCTATGCCTAACTTGCTGCAGCTGTTCGCCCGCGAGGTCATGAGGACGGGGCCGCCCGAGAACCGCAAACCAGTACGGAACGAGGACATTTTCTTCGCAGTCGGCGCAGTGCGTCTCTAGCTTCGAATTCCATCCCGTACCGTAGCATCCAAGTTTTGCACCGAGGAATCGCTTCCGCATGACCTCAACCCTGCGGGACACATCGTATCAGCCCTGCACAAGCCATACGGTTATCAGCCCCCCGAGGCCGTGAGCCTGCTGCTGGAGAGCTCGGAAATCATAAAGGAACTAAACCGAGCGAAAAAGGTGCAAAAGCCCGAGTTGGTGATCTCGAAGATTGACAGAGAAAGGGATGACGAAGAAACGAAAGAAACGTTATGAAACAACGCAATGCAATGCAATCACATCCACTTGGTTCTGATCTCGGCTCGCTGGGTGACAGTTTTCGGAGACATCGGGTGGGCAGTTGCGTGCACACATTGAAATACAGACCGTCAATATTTGCAAACTTGCTGAAAATGTCGCACTGTGGCAAACCAATCATTTGTAACAAGCAACATGGCTGCCGATCCCTCGCATGTACCGTCCGAACTTGCAAGCATCATGACCAAGTTTCAGGGAGCGTTCTTCGTGCAGCTGAGCAATCAGAACGGTCACGTCGACACCGCGACCCTCTTGGGCAAGCAAGCGATGTGGAACGGCGACGAAATTCAAGTCGACGCCGTTCTCCAGCAGTACGATTCGCATCACTTGTTTCGCGTGCGAACCTTTGACCCTGATACGGGTGAGCACATCACTCGAAATGAGTGCATCATGCGCCGCATTCCGATGCGGTACCAAGCGCGCCCCATCGTGAAGCTGATCGGGCCCAAGGGCAGCGGCACCCCCGACGACGCCCACAGGATTGAGTACCACATCGGCACGCACAAGGGACCCGACGGCGAGAGGCTGTGGGGATCTGTCGACGGAGAACCAGCGTTCGATGGCATCTGCAACCTGTGCGTGCTCACAGGAAACCTGCCGTTCGCCAAGGTTCCCAAAGAGAAGTCGTCAGAGTCGCCTCCCTTCTCGGGCGCGGGTGCCTCCGAGTCCAAAGAGGAGACAGCGGACTTCAACCCAAAGAGCCTCGTTGTGTACGAACCCGAGCGCGAGGGCGAGGGGCCTGGCCTCACCAAGTCCGACAACAACTTCAAGTACATGTTCGACGAGGCGAACAGGTGTCACCACGTGAATGCCATCAAAGACGTGCGCATCGAGACGGCCGACGGAGTCGTGCTGGCAGTTGCCATCCAAGTGCACGAAAAAAACTTTGTCTTCGCACAGTTCGCATACACAGTTGACGAAGCCGTCCCGATGATGCTGCCGACGCGGCACTTCGGGAAACCACTCAAGCTGGTGATCACTCTACACGATAAAGCCCACAAGGAGTTTGACTGGCTTTCGCACAGCCTCCAAGTGGAAGGAGACTGTGTGACTTTTTCAGACGATGCAAGGGCGCGGTTTGACGCGGAGTCGTACGTAGGTGGTGACTTCTTCGTGGTCCCCGTGCGCCGCGATGCGGGCAACATGCTCACCGTGATGGTCGACCCCGAAAACCCCTTGTTCGTGAAGGGGGGCGCCGATCTTCCCGCAGAGCTCCAAGACAAGTACTCACGGCCGCACTTTCCGCTCGAGCTCGACCCGAGAAGGGCCGAGTCCAGCAAGTTAGTCAGCGGCGAAGACGACGCCTTCTCATGGAATAAGACAGTGAGCGTTTCTCCCGAGACGGAAGGAGTTACCAAGTTCTTCAACTCCATCACCAAGTATATCCTGAAGGGGAAAGAGTCAAAGCCGCTACCACCCAAAAAGAACCCAATGGGCGGCTTCAACACCGAGGAAGAGAATGAGAAAAATCGCGAGATTCGCGAGGAGAACGCAAAGCTGCATGCGTCCCTCGCGGACAAACTCGCCGATCTTGAGAAGACGATGAGTGGCAACTAAATTACTTCTTGGCTTTCAGTTTCAATCCCCAAACACTGACATTGTCGTTCGGTCGCACGACGGACCAACTGGCAGGGTAGGCCTTGTCCAGCTTGTCGAAATCATCTCCGCTGGCGGTGCGCACAATATCGCTCCACTGGTCTCCGACCGTCAACCCCACTGGGCTCTTGTACTTCTTCTTCATCCTGACTCGTTCTTGGTGCTTCCATTCGGCAACCTCGGACATGCTTGACCTCATGCTCGCGGGGCAGAGAGACAGGGAATCGTAGCCCGTGATGCCGAGCACCTTGAGCTGGTCGGCCGTCCATTCTTTAATGTCTGCGGCTTTGAGACGTGCCGTGACTAAATGAATCTTGCAGTCGAGCGCCTAAAGGGCCTGGTAGAGGCTGATGACTGACGGCTCCGCGCGCCAGCCGAAGCTCTGGTCGCGGATGAGAGTGTCGTCGATGTCAAACACCGCGCACAGCTTCTATCCCTTCTTCTTGAGGTGCATGCACAGCTTGATCATCAGCTGTGTTACGCGCCTGCAGGCTTCCGCCGATGATTTAAACGATTCCACAAGCTTGACTCTCTCCATCTTTTACTTGATTAACGAATCCGTGCATTTCGACTCAAATCAACTTGATCCATCCGCCGCCGAGGCCTTTGCCCGACGCTGGTTTCGCGTCTCCCGTGCCACGTTTGTCTTCGTCTGCCTTTTCATCAGGAGAACCATACAGACCGCGGTACACCTGACGGATCGTGTCCACTTGCGGGACGCCGCGAACCGTCGCCAGGTCGAGCAACTCCTTGGCAGTGTCACGATCCATCTTGGACATGAGCGCTTCGAGGTAGGCCCTTCGCACAGTCGAGCTCGGGTTGGCGATGGCTTTCGTGAACCCGACCAGATCGCGGAACTGCGCAGCCGACAAATTTCCCTTCCCGTCCATGTGAGCAAGCGTGTCGATCAAAGCCCGCTGCGTCTTGGACATGACCTTGACCATGCCGTCCGAAAAGACAACCGATTGAAACTTGACCTTTTTGTTCTTGGCTCGCTGCGACAGAAACGCCACAAAAGCACGTCCATGCATTCGCAGCTGTCTCAGCAGAAACGCCTCGCGCTTCGACCGTGTGAGCATGGCGTCGTCAACTTCTTTTTGGCCTGCCCTGACCAGAGCGTCGACCTCTTTCTTGTCCTTGTCTTCGTTCTCAAGCATCGCCTTGGTCACGACCCAGTCGCTCAGGGCGCGGCACAGCCACACGGGAAGTGGAACCTTGGCCGCGAGGTACTCGAATTGTTGCGGAGTCAGAGCAGGCACGCCTGGAGGCAGAAGGCGATACACTAACTTAGCGGCACCGTCCACCCGTGTTGTCAAACCCATTAGAGATGCCTCGTGCTCATTCTGCGCCAGGCGAAGTGATTCGCTGCGAACCCGACCCTCAGCCTTTTCCGTTTCGGCTTTGTCGCCCTTTGCCTCTGCTGCGGCGAGAGCCTTGACATCTTCAGAGGCTGCCCCACCCTCGCCCTTGCTGTCGCCGTCGTTGTCGCCGTCGTCGTCGTCGCTGTCGCTGTCCTTCGACGCGACGAGCGCCTTGGCGTCCTCCTTCTTGGCACGCTCCACGCGTTCGGTCGCTTCCAGGATGCGTCGCTTGGCGGCTGCTTCTTCGAGCTCGCGCTGCTTCGACTCGCGAAGCTTCTGCTACCGAACAATTTCTGCTTGTCTGACAGCCTCGGCGCGAGTCGGCGCTTCTTCTTTTTGCCTGGTTGCAAGCTTCTCTGCAGCCTTTTTGTGCCCCGTGATCTTGTCTTGGATTCCAGTGATCTGGCTCACGAGATTTGCGATTTCTTCGCGCTCCTTTTGCATCTGCGTGACCAGAGGTTCTGCCTCCTGCATCGAAGCGAGTGACTCCTCGCACAACCGCAGCGTCAGTCTGCTCTTTTGCAAGGCTTCTTCGATCCGCTCCATCTTGCGTCGAATCTACAGCATCAAAGCAATGTACGGGAAAAAATAGGGCACCTCCCACGGACGCCCATGTCGCAGGTTAAAGGCCGTGCACATGGCCTCAACTGAAGTCTTGGCTCCGCAGCCCCCGCGCGAAGAACACAGGGCCTTATTCCTTTCTTCCATGGCCTTTTCCACGCTGACTTGAGGAATCACGCAAAACTTGGTTCGCTCCATGTCAAGGTCGTCGAGCATCTCGCCCTCGCCGAGTGGCAGTCGGGTCGGAGCCTCGTTGGACTCGAACGCCTTGGATACGCGGAGGATGGCCTGCGTCTGGGCGTCGTCGCCACCACGGAGACTGCCCTTGCCTCTGTCCGTGGCCTCTTCGGCAGCGACGGGTTCTTTCGCTTCCCATTCGGCCAGAGCAACACGCGAAATCTCTGCCTCGGCGCGCATCTTCGTCAACGACTCGGAGATGCGAGAAAGCAAATTGCGAACTCGCGTTAAAATAGTTGCAGCGTCAAGGCCCCGCACTGGCATCCCACGGTCGCCCGCTTTCCTCGCTTTCCCCACAACCGTGTCACGGAGTTCTTTGAACTTGGTGCATGTCGCGTTTTGCGTATTCATCGCTTCTCCGAGAGAGGACGACAGCGACTCGAGTCCAGCGCGCAGCTTGGCGATCTTCCCCAGGAATTCACGAATCAGGTACACGTCCTTCAGGCTCTGCAGCTGTCCCCCTGCGTGGGAGCAGGCATCTTCGGCGGCCGAGGCGGCGTTTCCCCACACGGAAGCCACGTCTTCGGGCTTCAAAAAACGATTCGAAACAAATGACACAGTGTTGGCCACGCGACCGCTGGTGCTTCCGAGGAATTCGCGGCGAAGTCGCGACAGCTCGGCCTCTGTCTGATAGCACACAGACTGGCTCGAGCTGAGTGGATCAGTGGCGTCGCTGGCAGAAGGTGGCCTGCGCTTCCCATGCACTGCTTCGAAATACTGACTGAGACTGAACGGTCCTTCCATCGTGACTGTTTGTTTGAATGCATGCAGTCAAAACAAAACAACCTTGCATGGAGCGACGACTTGTCGGATCGGTCCAACCCGTCGGGCCCGAAGGGCTTGGTGTCACCACTGCGATTTGGGGGCCACTGGTTTGGAAGATTCTGCACGCAGTGCTGGCGGCCGCCAAGCCGATGCACGCGAAGCGGGTGTGCAGACTATTTACCGCGCTGTCCGAAGCGATGCCGTGCAAGTTTTGCAGAGACAGTTTGCGAGTGTTCCTGTGGGAAATGAGAGAAGAAACAGGAGCCGACATCGATCGACACGTGGCTGAAGGCAGACAAGAAGTGTGGGGGTATCTGCTTCACGAAAAAGTCAACGACAAGCTGGACGCCCAGGCGTTTCGAGACGCTGCCATTAGAGTAGGAGTCGGGGAGAAAACGGCGGAGATTTGGGGATCAATGAAGTTGTTCCGAGGAAAGAGGATTTCGTTTGAGTGCATGCAACGACGGCTGCGGACACAAGAACGGTTCGGACTCCTGGCGGGTATCGTATTCCAATCGTTGCAGCTGTTCGCTTTGCAACTCGGCCCAGTGGCCCCTGTTCCAATGCAAAGACTGAGTGCATTTGTTGAGTACGTGCGTGCCCTTGCGGATGCTTTGGAGTGCATCTTCCCCAAGGAAGTTGTTATTTCTCTGCAATCGGTCGCCAGCTTACTCGGGAAGATACACGGATCGACCATCGCGGATAGGGACGTCTTCGCGCTGCTGTGGGCGGCGCGCAGGCAGCACGAGCCTTCTAAAACGTTTAAAAGCAACGATCGGATGCGAGCGGCGTGCGAAAAAGATTACGGGGCGATCACTTTGGCTCGGTCTAAAGCGTGCATGCGAGGCACGTGTGCATAAATTAACATTCTGTTTGATTCCCGACGTCGTTCTAAGCAAGATGTGCACGGGGAGGGCCGACTTTATGACAAAGGTCGAATTGCCACAGCGACATCAGGTTGAAGCGTTTTTCCGCAGAGCCAAGGAGAGCGGCATGCCGATCGAAGACGTAGACCGTGTGACGGCAGAAATCCATGCAATGAAACCAAGCATCTCAGATCTGAGTGCCATCGTGCTTGCAGGACTTTCGAACGAAACTGACGAGCAGTGGATTGAAGCGGCACGATACGTGCTCACTGCCATGGCCCATTGATGTGCTGACTTGTCCACAACGCGCACGAATGAAGTCACACTCGTCGCTTGCGGGTGGCAGTTTGGTTTGGTTATCGAGCTGTACGTGCAAGGATCATTTGTGCGAATTGTGTCCTCCAATGCAGTATTCGTCGTCGTGCTTTACACACCGTTCCTTCGCTTCGACGTCGCAACATTCCTTCGTGTGCTGCGAGGTTGATTCCTTCTTCTGTCCCGTTTCGGGGTCAAAGTGAAGGGTGCACAGCTTTTTCCCGCACTGAAAGCAGAACTGCTTGCCACACCCAAATCCGACTGCAAATTTGTTGTCAGCCAAAAGCCCACAGCAGACCCAATTGCATGCTTCGTCCTTGGCCCAAACTCTGCTGCACCAAGGGCATTCAACTGTTTTGATGGACTCCATGAATTTGACCGAAAGTTGCCAACGTTTCCGCGGCTCCTGTCACTCTTTTTTTGCACAGAAGGCATATTTCCAACTCGAACATGGAACGTGGCTCTGTTTAGGATAGCTTCGTTCGGATTACTCCCGAAAGGACGACCAAGGAGCGGGCGGCGATGGCCGTCGACGAGTCGTTCGGCCTGCGCCCCTCCGCTGTCGAAATCGGCCTCGGCCTGGACATCCCAAAAAGCGGCGTTGTCCCCAGCGACATCTGCTTCGAAGTGAATGACGTAGTCGTTTCGGACTACACGATCAAAGTGAATCGCCCCGAGCGTGGCATTGCGAATAAGGGCGCAGACTTGGCGTACGCCGAGAGCAATCCTCAGCACAGGTCGTACTGCACAGCATGGCTGTTCGGCACCGAGCGAATAACCAAGGCAAGCCTCGCAGTCCGCGTAACCGACTTCCGACCATGGCTGCGCTTGGTGTTGCCTGCCGAAGCTACCGAGAAAGATGCTCGCAAGATGGTACACGACGTGAAATTCGCACTCAAACATCACAGGGACATCAAGGACGTGCAGCACAAGATCATGCAAAAGCCCAAACTGTACGGATTCCGTCTCAAGCGGGACGAAACCACCGACACGCCCGAGTGGCGGTCCTTCTGGGTGGTCGAGCTGAGCTTTCGAAGCTGCAAGGAAGCCAACTCGGCCAAGAATCTGCTCAAGGGCAAGGACAAGACGGGCGTGCTGTGGTCCGCCAAGCTGGGATTCGAGCTGACCGACCTTGCGACGTCCAACGAGATCAAATTTCTCTGCTCGAACGGCGTCAACCCCGCGGGCTTTGCCGTGATCAAGCGCGGGGCCGAGCGAATCGCGGACGACGACCAGGGGCAAAGGCTCACCACGTGTCAGCTCGAGTTTGAGAGCAAGAACTCGCGCATCGCTCCAGCCTCGGAGGAAATGTCCAAGGGACTGCCGTCGAAGGTCGTGTGCGCGCTCGACGGCGAAATGTATAGCAACACGGGGCTCTTCCCCAACCAGTTCCATGGCGACACGACGTTTTGCCTGTCATCTGTCCTGTGGCGGACCGACCAGAGGCACGAGGACAAGAGCCCGATCCTGGTCCGTTGCATGTATTACCTGGGGACGGCCGACGTCAAGGCGTCCTTTCTCGGGCCGCAGACCAGAGTCTTCTGCTTCGAGTCGGTACGAGAACTTTTCGAGGCCTTTCGCGACGACACCGTCGTGCGGGCAGACGTAGACATCTTCACGGGGTGGAACATATTTGGCTTTGACATCCCTTTCCTGATTGAAGAGTACCAGAACCAGTTTCGCAACGAGGATGCGCGTCTCATGGTCGGGGACGTCAGAGCGGTGTTCGAAGCGCTGGCCAAGTTCCAGGCCTCGCCGAGCCTCGTTGAAGACCTGCCTGCTTCATTCCGAGACGACGTGTGGAGGCCGTTCAAGGCCTCGCTGCGACGCGTCGATGCCGCTATCAGACTATCTCCATCGCTCGTGTCCAGGGCCTGGGACACATTCAAACGAAATTTCAAAGAAAGGTTCGCGATGGACGTGTCTAAGGGAAGAGACATCCCACTCGCGTACGCGCGCCATGCCTGCGACCTCCTGAAACAAGTGGTCCAAGTCAAAGAAGGGAAGGTCCATGTGTTCGGACACCAAGCGCAGAAAGGCGGTCGTTGGATCGAAGGAGCCACTGTGCCACAAGAGCACTTGGATCGCGTAAGACAACTACCAGAGTACAGGGGCATCGCCGAAGTCAGGCGCAACCTGGGCGACGTAGTGTGGAGCAAATTCCTGACGTGGCTGACGGATCATCGAAAGGAGACGTCCGTCTCGAAGGGGGTACTGTCCGTGCTGCAGCATTGCTTGCAAACGGCCGCGGGAGACGACGACCGCATGGAGGAGGAAGACGGGTCACGGAAGCCCAACAGGTTTAACTTTGGTATTCAAGACAAGCTCGCCAAGGTTAACGGCCGTGGCCTGCACCTTTCCAGGTTTTGGCACGACAAGTGTCACATCAAGGAGAAGATGATGGACACGGCAGCGAAAGGGATGCAGATCTACTGCCTACTCGGTTGCGAGTCGGACGGGCGACACCTGTCGGGACGCGTCGTCCTTGATCTGATGCAGCTCATCAAGGACGACAAGAAGCCGCCTCTGGAATCGCTGAGCTACGCCGCCGAAACGTGGCTCGGCGACGGCATGACCAAGCTCAGCATGGACTTTCATGAGATGTTCGAAGCTTTTGCGTCTGGCGATCCCAGGAAGCAGTGGCTGATCATCGAATACTGCGCCCGCGACGCGGAAGCGTGCATATGGCTCATCGACCGCATGACATACGTCCCGATTCTGGTTGAGTAGGCGCGCGTGTGCTTCACCAACCTCGACGACATTTGCAACTCGGGTCAACAGAAGAAGGTGTACAACAACATTGCCGCGAGGGTCCGAGGAGGAGACGCCGTGAATGACATGGAGGGACAAGACTCTGCTGCCGTACCTCTGCCCCCGAGCGGCTTCGTCATGAATAGTCCCACGATTACCGACCCAAAGACGGGGAAGCAGGCGTCTGCGTCAGGGTGGCCGACATTTTCAAATGCCATGGACATCGGAGAAGACGAGGGAGAGCCCGAGCAGGGAAAAGGAAAGGGGCAGCGCGGCGACCCCGACTACAAGGGAGCGACGGTGCTCGATCCCAAGCCAAACTTTTACGACGACAGATTTGTTTCGTCCCTGGATTTTGCGTCGCTTTACCCGAGCATCATGCGAGCCGAGAACCTGTGCCCGTCGACAATCCTGGAAGATCGCGAGGAACGGGCGTACCTGCGCGGGCTGTCACGGGGACCCAAGCCCACCGCGGTCTTTCTCGAGTCCAAGTCCACATCAACCGAAGACCTCGAGGTGGCGCTCAAAATGTATAGGCACGTCGTCGTTTCGTACAGGATCACGCACATCGTCCCCAAGGGAGGCGAGAGCGAGATCCCTCCCGACGTCAAAGTGTACGAAGAGGCAGTCGCGGAAGGTTCCGAGCCGATCTTTGGAAAGAAGCGCGGCAAGGCCAAGGGCAAGGCCCAGCGGCGCAAGATGTTCGATAAGGATTATTACTTTTACCACTCCGTGCAAGGAGTGATGCCGCGGATGCTCGCTCACGTGCTAACGGCGAGGAAGCGGGTCAAGAAGATGATGAAACTGGCTGACAACCCATTCGATCGGGCCATTTATAATGGACGCCAGCTGGCCCTCAAGGTGTCGGCCAACAGCGTCTACGGCTTTACGGGATGCGGGTCCACGGGCATGTACGCTTGTAAGCCGATCGCCGCCGTCGTTACTCTCACGGGGCGCAAGATGATCGACATCACCAAGGAGGCGGCGGAGCGGCTGTTCGCGCACGAGGGAGCCGAGGTTGTGTACGGAGACACGGACAGCGTCATGGTTGCCTGGCGCAAGGGTCTGACCTTGGAAGAAGCGTGGGAGCTGGGGGAGCAGGCGGCTGCCGCCATCACGGGACTTTTCAAGGCGCCCAACGAGCTGGAGAACGAGGCGCTCAAGGCAAACTTCTTGCTCTTTGACAAGAAGAAGACGTATGCAGCGTACGAGTACGAGCCTGGCAAGGACGGCAAGCTGCACGGACACGTGCTCATCAAGGGGCTCGACCCCGTGCGGAGAGACAAGACAGAGGTGCTTCGGCGCGTATCCAAGAAGGTTCTGCATGCGCTTTTGCAAGAGGGCTCGTCCGAACGGGCGTTCGAGGCGATCGTCGACACCCTTTCCAGCATTGTCGAAAACGCGCTTCCCATGAAGGACTACTCCATGACAAAATCGACCAAACCAGTCTACAGCAGCGACGTCGTGGAGCGGCGAATGCCTCAGATTCAGGCGCGCAACCGTATGATCGCACGGGGAGAAGAGGTGCCGCCCATCGGTGCCAGGGTGCAGTTCGTGTTTGTCCAACGACCTGGCAGTCTGGCGGACAAGTCGGAAAGCCTTGAGTACGCCGAGCGCGCCAAGCTAAAGCTAGAGCGCAGGTACTACGTTAGCAACCTGCTCAAGCCCCTGACCAAGGTTCTTAAATACACATGGATTGACGCCAAGACGTTGTGCGAGCACGCCGTAAAAATGCTGTCGCACAAAGAAACAGGAGACTGGGAAGGAAGTCCTTCCAGGCGATGCAAGACGCTGACAGGAGATGCAACAGGCGAAGAGACGGGCGCTCGCATGGAACTGGCTCGGTTTAAGTCACGCCTGTAGCAACTGCACTCCACGAGACGGTTCATGAAGCGGAGGACGTTTCGCAGAACAGGGATTTACGACAGCGGCAGTGACAGCAGCGGCAGTGACAGCAGCGGCAGCGACAGCAGCGCTGCGTCCCCCTTTCGTCCAAAGAGCTCTCCGTTGCATCGGGCGGTGCCAACGGGGGCAGTGCAGAAAGGTCGCCGTCGACCCGTTCCCCAAGCGAAGCGGCGTTCTGGCATCGTTTGCATGATGCCGTCTCGCTCGGCAGGAATGGACAAGGACGCGTCGGATTCGGACGAGGGTGATATTTTGTTGAACCCGCTGGACTGAAGAAAGCAAAGCAATGATACTCAAAGGTACAAACATGGAAACGAGTGTGTCAAGTCCCACGATCGATCCGAAACGAGATCATTGGATTCCCAACAGCCGCATCTTGCCCGCTCCGTCGAAAGACGGGGGAGTTCGCGGAGGGGCCGTCGACGCTTCGACCACGCGCACCAGTCCGCTCTCGGCAGGATCGACAGAATCGTGGGACATGGTCGGGTCGGTGGAGGATGGGAAGCGCGTCTTCTACCTTGTTGGCGAAGACAGGCGCTTCAAGCACAATGCAAGGGGCGAGCTCAAGATCTATCGCGCACGGGATCCAATTTCGGCGGCACGCAAGGCTTTCTATGCTTACTACCGCTCACCCGAAGGAAAGGCGGACGTGAAACGGGTTGCCATAAAGGGAGGCGACGCAGCGGAAAATCTGAAAGAACTCGAAGCATCGGTCCACGCAAGCCTCGCGCGGCGGCTCGGGCATTCAAAGGCCATGGAAACCCTAGTGAATCGATTCGTGAGAAAATGTGCACAGGAAGACACCAGCGCGCTCGGATTTCAAAAAGAGATTTGCGTGCTAGAGTCGGAGCGCAAGGCGGTGCGCACGTATTTGGTGGGATACAAACGAAACAGGTTACCCAACCGCCATCAAGCAGAGAAGCTCATCACCAAGGACGTCGTCGCCCAATACATCCCTGTCAAGAAGAGACGGATGTGATGGCGCAGAATGTTCGGGTGAATGTGCAAATGATTACATGATTACATGCAAAAAGAAACATAGATTGCACCTTTCATTTTCGTTCATTTATTCGCGCTTAAATTAAACATGGAGAGTGTCTTGGAAACTGCAATGCATCCTTCCGAACCAAAACAATCGCACGAGTACACGGCAATCCAAGTCGGTCCAAAATGGATCCACCTGCTTCAAATCTGCAGCAGTCACGCGCCGTCTGAAAACTGCATTGTGTCGATGGACAATACCAACCTGCTTCGGATGACTGAAAAGGAGATGTAGTCATTTTAGGCGTGCAAACTGTTGAAGCAGTGCGTCGAATGGTTCGGCATAACGAAGGGCGACTACTTGTTCTCCAAGGCAGCGCACACAGAGCTCACCGAGACGGACTTTGCTATCCGCGTCTTCAGGAACAACTCCGATCTGGTGTAGTCGAACCCCGAAAGCCTTTTCGATGCCGTCCCCAGATTCATCCAGAACATGGACAAGAACCGTCCTTCCTTCACGCGCCGCTGCCTGTACATCGGGATCGATTTTCTTATGGACCAGGACATGCTCGACGCTCTGGTGAAGCAGATCGGACCCGTCGAGCACGCGCACGACATCATCTTCGTGGCGAGCCCTCGTGTCGATGCCATTTTGCATCGCGTCAGATTTAAAAAGGGATTTGAGAGTAGATGGATGACGTCTTCCGTCGCGGGTCGAGCTCGCTGCATCTTTGCAGGATCTCGCATGGCCTACTTGCAGCACATGATCGCGGTGATGAAAGAATTCGCCATTCCCGATCCAGTCCACGAAATGGACATTTCCTTGCCCGAGGAAGTTACCAACGTGCAGCAGTCCCTCTGCAACGCCAAGCTTCAGTGGCAAAAGACCGAATTCGTAGAGAAGAAATACGGCAGCTCCACGTTCCGCTTCCAAGCGCCACAGCCGCACGCGCCCATCTTGGTCAGCTGGGAAACGTCCGACGCGGGCAGCCGCTTCGTTGTCACCCGCAAAGTTCCGTTTCAATTCATTCGGGCGCTCGTGGTGAATCAAGACGGGGAAAATGTGACAAACAAGCGCCCCAACTCAGAGACCATCGAATCGCGGTCCAACGTCGCCCTCGCCATTCTTGTGCTGACCAAGATGAAGGACCTCATGTCGACGGCCCCGTCCATCCAATCCCTCGACCGCGCCAAGAAATTTGTCGCGGCTAAGCTTGGAGACGGGTCCGAGCAGTCCGCCGAGTTCGACGACCTCTCCACAAAGCTCAAGGCAATCTTTACCATTGCTCAGAAAAAGCGACTCAGCGAAGAGCAGGTGGCTGCGACGCTGCGCAGCGTCCAATCGCGCGCGTTGCATCCGTGCGGGGCGGGGGCATCATATGAAGCCAAAATTCTGCAAACGATGGTGCGGTCGACGCTGCTTCAGCTCTACTTTGATGTGCATGCGATGCACACCGCGGACAAGGTTGACGACAGGATGATGGAGCTCATCAAGAACGACGAAAAGGCCAAACGACCAGCCTTACTGTTCGGCAAGGTGCACGAAGGATGGGACGTTGGCGCTACGATGGTGCGGACAAAACCCAATGCCAACGACTGCAACATGCTTCGCGAGATCAGTGGTCGCTGACCTGTCGCGATTGGATGGCTGCAGACAGATTTTCTATGAGCATGTATTCATTCATTCATTCATTCGTTCATATTTCATTGAAAGGCAATTAGCGCGACCCACTACTTTCGCTTCCGTCCGAAGGCGCGGGCATGCTCGATTGCATGCTTTCTGCTGTTCGCAGCCGCATCTGGCAAATCGGGCACGACAGGCCACGGCTCTGCCTGAGGTGCGAGGCCAGAGTCTGCAGGGAAAAGAAGTGATTACAACCGAATAGAATCGCGGCGCGTGACGCGGGTTCCATCTCTTCGTCGCTGATCGCGTCGACGGGATAGTCGTCGGGGTCTTCAGGAGCTCCAGGGCATCCTTGCAGCTCATCAAACGTGTCGCTCAGTGTGACGATGTCGGCGTACTTGGCCACCAGACCAACCAGAGAAGTCTACTGGCAAGCGCGATAGCGCGTAACCACATCCGTCTCGCCTTCATAGGCGGGCAGAAGGTTCAAAACTTCGTCAGGAAGTTTATGCTTGGGCCAAGACAAGCTAAGCTCGTCCTCAACCCCTCCCAAGGGTTCCATCAATTGCTCCAAGCGGCACATGGCCATGACTAGGGGCTTGGCAGCGTCATGGGCCAGGCCGTTGCGGGCGATGGCATATTTCAACTGTGTCTTGGCCACACGACTTCGAAGCGAGACACAAAAGTCCACAAATGCCTCGACATCTCGCAACGTGACCGCGTCGGTTGCGGGTAGCCATGTCTGCGGGGCCATACATCGCAGCATTGGTCCGTCGTCAGGATCTGGTTTTAAAGCCTCGGGGCACTCCCTTGCGCATAGCATTCGAAGCGACGAAGGAAGCTTTTTACCTCGAAACTCTTTCAAGCAGGCGTGCACAAAATCCTTCACCCGCATGCTGTTAAGAGGAATCCTCTCCATGACGTCCTCTCGCATGCAATCGTCGACATCGTCACGGTCAGGCAGCGTGTACAGCCCGCTGTTGGCAATCATGCGTGCTGCCACTTCGATCGGTAGCCTTGCGTCGTCATCCGTTAGTGCCTCGTGCTGCCAAAGCGCGTACTCGGTAATCTGGTCCACGGGATAGATGATCTGAGGCTCCCCGTTCTGCAGCATAGGACACGCCTCCAAGCATTCTCGGACGATCTTGGGGGCCTCGGGGTTGCATTGTTCCACCGTCCGAACGGCATACAGCAGCTTGATAAACGCGAGCTTGATGTTGGACATGATCCCATCGGATTTCGGAAGTTCGAGGACGTCGATCTGCTGCGTCATCGTTCGGAAGCAGAGCAGCCGATGCATCAGCTGATGGTTTGACGTTAGTGGTGCGCCCCTTGACCATGTGCTCGTGAGCATGATCAGCCCAAACTGTGCGGCAGTCGCGTTGCCGTTGCAGATGATCGATCGAAGCATCGCATGATCGTCTTCGGAGAGGACAGGGTAGTGTCTCATTAGGATGTACTCCCCCTGATAGACAACGAGCATGCACTGCTAAAGCTCAGACTACCGCGCTCTGAACTATAGGTTCGCAGGAATCGTACGAACCCTTAAATGTGTCATGGTGCGGTGCATCACCGACACAACGTCTCCGACAGAAAGATCTAGCTTCCGCAACGTGCTTCCGAGCTGAAGCGCGCGCGGGGCCTTGCCGTCTTTCGCCCTGCCGTAAAATGTGGCCACCATGAACATCTTTAGGTTGTGTAGCGAGTCAGAATGCCGCGTCACCACTGCCCCGAGTGTCTCATCGGGGTGGCACGGCGCCAAAACGATCCGAGAGCATGCTCCAATGAAGTAAATGTACATACTCGGATCGGGACGCTTTGTTTCCTCTCGCACTGAGAGAGTAGCACCTTCAACGGTTTCCGCCGCCCGTGTCGCTGTTTCCATGCTGTTTGCTGTCAAGTCAAGTTGCAATAGCTACTGTAGTCAGAATCGCACCGCACGCGATGCCTCCGACTGCACCCCACAAGCCTCCTCGGCCTGCAGCGACGAAAGCAAAGTCGTTCCGATTCGGATAGCAGGGACTCGTTTCGTGCACTGAGAACCCAATAACGTATCCTGCAAATACCCCAACAAGCACCAAGGCCCCGAAGAGGATGGCAAGATCAGAAAATGGGAGGTCATGCAGCATGTTCGTTTTGTCCATTGGCAAGCAAACATTGGCACATTGCTCGGCGCGACCGTGCAACAATGACCAATTCAAAGAATGATCTGCGGCATCGCCGTCTCTCATGAACACGAGCCGAACGTTGGAAAAAACCTTTGCGTGACAGCCACTGACTCCCAGGTAGTGCCAAGAGAAGCGACGGTCCGTGCCACAGATCCGTCTACGGGACTTTCAGTCATGTGCGTGTTTGACCCAAGTCTTCCCGTGTTTGTTCGGCCCTGCCTCCCGCCGCCGCTGGATGAAGCAGTTTGCTTCGGCACGATTTATTTTGTGGACAGCAGCGCGCACAAGAAGCAACCCAGCAGCTTACACAAAAAAAAATTCCTGCAAATGTACCAGCAGCTGACCGAAGCAGTCGGGTGGATGCCCGTTTCAAGCGCGCGCAAGTCCGCCGCCGCCGCCGCCACTGCCAGGCAAGCCAAATCAATCGAAAGGCATGGCAAATCCAGAAAACAACAGGAAAAACTCCCTAATGAGGAAGAAGAAGAAGAAGACGAATTCGAGGAGGAGGAAGAAGAGGACGAGGAGGACGAAGATGACGAGAGTGGCATGCGCAAAAAGACCAAACTGCGCAGGTCGAAGCGGATGGCCAGCCGCGTGGCCAAGCGAGCAATGCATGGCCGAGACGATTCAGATGACGACGACGTTCCGAGCGACGATGATGATGACGACGACGGAGAAGAGGACGAAGAAGAAGAAGAGATCAGCCCCGAAGAAGACGAAGAGTTGCTCAAAGAAATGGGAGTGGAGGAAGATTCAGATCATGGCGAACTGGGGGACGGACAAACCAATGACGACTTCAGTGAAGACGGTGATGACAGTGATGAAGACGCGGACTCGGATTAATTTCAGTTTCAGGCAAGAAAAGCAATCAAGGCGGCACCCAGCACAATCGAAAGCACAAGCCACTGCATTCCATTTCCTCTTTCTTTGCGATTGTTCGCGTTTTGAAGATTCGTTTCGTACAATCCGCACTGCTTGTGTCGATCTCGATATAGCGCTTCGTACTGCTGCCAGCTGAAGCGCGGCTTCTAGAGGCGCTCGTTGACCTGGTTGTGAAAGTCAAACACCCACTTTACCAGGGCATCTCTCGATTCGACATGCGGCTCCACGGGGTCGCTCTCGAGCTTGGCGCAGCAATGATCGCAGCAGCGAGAGCACGGTAGAAGCGATCGCAGAGACGAGTAGAAGTTCGTGGCAGACCGCTTGTGCTCCTCGTCGGGCTGTTCGGGATACCCCTCGGCAATACTGTGCAGAAATTTCCAACCCGACGGTCCCCAGAAATTCGGGTCGAGGTTGATGTTCGACATTCTGGTTTGTTTGGTACATGTCACGGCGGACTGTCGTCGACAAGGCCCCCGCCAGGGTACACGGAAACTTCCCCCAGGATGGGCTTTTGCAGACAATCTGAAACGTAGAAATCCACGCGCAGCACGCTCGGGCATGGGCCTGGTCCGTCAGCGGCGATTGCCTCTGAGGCTCGAATGCATACAGCGAGGTGCTTAGGCGGAGCCGTGCTTTCGCTGAGCGGATCAGTCGTGAACCAAGAGAACCTACCGCTCTCCGCCTTCCACGGAAGACGAAACATGCGCCGCTTTTCGCGGTCCCCCTCTCGAGCGTCACGGAGCTGGACTCGAGTGGCGCGGCCCTCCTCGACAAACACTTGAAGCTCTTGTGCATTCTTCACCATCTCTTCGCAGAACACGCGAGGGCTGATGGAGTGATAGGCAAACTCCCACGGGGGGAAGTGCGGGAGCCAAAGCCAACGAGACGCCAGCGATTGCGCTTCTGACAGGGTCGGCGCACGATCGGGATACATGCGCACCCTCCCGCAGCTGTTGTTGGACTTGATCACCGTGCCCGCGTGCATGCCGTCGGAGGGGATGTCCCTCCAGTTGTTGACCGACCACAGAATCCTTGGCACTTCGATCTCGGGGTTGCGCGCAACGCTTGGCATGTACCTGAGCCGAAGCTTGTCTTGTAAGAGAGAGAGCTTGGGATTAGTATCTTTGAGGCAATTCCAAAACACTTTGGACTAAATGGATGTGCGCGACGAGCGGAATAGCGGGCACGTCACGCAGAGATTACGCGAATGGGGCCAGAGCTCAAACATAGCCCCGATTAGAATAGTTTGTAACAGCACCAAGATTATGATGCCCACAATCCAGGCTTCCCAATCATCATCCATCAGCTGCGAGGATTTGTTTCATTCGCCAGCAAGAATACTTCACTGATTGAGGTTGTGCGGGACGAGAGGTGGTCCTTGTGGTCCTTGCGGTCCTTGTGGTCCTTGTGGTCCTTGTGGTCCTTGTGGTCCTTGCGGTCCTTGTGGTCCTTGCGGTCCTTGTGGTCCTTGCGGTCCTTGCGGTCCTTGCGGTCCTTGCGGTCCTTGCGGTCCTTGCGGTCCCCATGACTTTGGTTGTGCATGATCTCGAAAGGAAGTTCGGGCACGCCAGGCAGCGTCTTCCAGACGTCGCTTCGCGAGATGAATGCCGCCCACGATGCGCGACTCTCGAAACGGATTTTGCAAGCGAATCCAAACCGAATTGTCACGGGCTGCAATCCGATCGGAAGCTTTTCGGTGCTGCAGTGGCACGCCTTCGCCTCGGCCACGCGGTGCGGAGCGGCAAAGTCCCTATTAAAAACCTTTACCACGTCTTGGAATGTTACTCGCTCGTGATTTTCCACTTTCGACTCAATGAACTTGCGAAGAAAGACCTCGGAGCGCGAGCCGAGTGGATCACGCAGAATCAAGGAGCTCTGAATGCCGTGGTTCACCTAAAACAATTTTGCCGAGATGGGATCCAAGAAGGGGTCGAATGACACGCCCTCCTGCGCGGCCGCGATCTTCATGCAGTCCAGTGCCTCCGCCTGCGGGTCTCTCTGCGCGACTCGCATGGAGCGCTCCGCGGCGTACAAACAAAGCGAATCTTCGAGGGCCTGTGAGTACGGCACCGTTCCCTATTTGTAGCACATTTCCTGCACGGTTTTGACTGCACGATTCGCATGGGAATACTCTTTCCACAGCAAAGAATGCATCGATGAATCCGCCCAACGTTCCATTTGCAAACCTTTACACGTTACTCGCCAAACCTTCTAGTTGTGACTGCTTGCATTGGTACAATGGAAATGCGCGTGATGCGTCTCGTGCGTCAAACTTTCAACATGCAAAGGACGGAGCGCTTCGTTTATTTTGCAACATGGGCAACAGAGTCCAAATGCAACGAGCTTGGAGCCGATCTAGCAGGCGACCCCCGAGAACATGCGATTCGGTTCAAATTCGCTCAGGGAAGTGTCCCCGAGCACTACTGTGTCGGAGGCTAGCACATCGTAGACATGGATGAGGAAATCGCACAACCCATGGTGTTCCAACAAATCAACGCGCTCCGCTCGCACTCAACTGAAGAGGCAAACTGTTGCGTGCTGGCGCGTGCCATCACGGCTCCCACGTGCTCATTTCCCGCGGCCTGTGACGTTCGCCTCTTGGGCGTACGGTTGTACATTGACCAAACGATGTTCTTGCAGCAAATGGAAGAGAACGGGTTCGTGGTGGGCGAGGGCAAGCTGATGGAGCTAGTGGAACGGGCCCTGATGCCAAGCATCCGCGAAACTCTCTTTTTGGAGCCCAGTCACCGCATCTTGTAGTCGATGCGTATTCCTGCGAGACTTGTCCCCAGTCCCACCCCAAACTTGCGTTTGAGGCGGAATCTGAAACAGACAACTCGAGGTCACTTGTCGCAGTCGCAGCATGAATGCGTGCGAGAACTTGTGCAGCGCGAGCTTGAAGTTTGGAAAGAAGATATGCTGTCTCTCTTCACGCAGTCGAACTTGCCAATCGGTAAGACTGGATGGGTCGTGTGCTTCGACTCGAAGCAGATCCTACCCAAACACTTCAAACGCGATGGGAGAGGCAAAAAATTTGTGCAAAGCAAGGCGGTCCTCCTCAACTGCGTTCCTCACTCGGGGCGAAAGCGTGTCATCATTAACCAGATTCTTCAAGATGACTCTAACCTCGTGTCCACGGAATCGCACTCTCTGGCAAGCGGTTTGTGGCCATCGAAAGCGACCCTCGTAGTTGTGAACTCCAAGGAGGACGCAGTGAAGTGGGCCTCTGATGCGGCGATATGCGGGTTGCACGACGTCGTCCTCTTCGAAAGTGTGACTGATTTATACCGCTTCACGGTGAGCGTACTCAAGAAGGCTCGGATGGTCATCGTGACGCATGAAATATTCATCTAGTGCTTGAATTTTGCACGGCGTCGCGAACTGAATGTGTTGGAAGAGTGGCTGTACCCTGGCATGGCAGCGGCCTCGAGTGCCAGGCGCTTCGCGATGCGGTATCTGTTCAAGTTTCCATGCGAGACCGTCCCGCTGCTGTGGGTACACTGGAGACGTATTGTCTACGATCGTAAGTCGATTTACGCATCCGATACGCCGACCGCAATGATGAAAGCATCGTCCGAGACGGTCGTCTTCGTCAACGAGACGCTGCACCTGCGAACCAACGGCTTCAGCGACTTGAAAGAGTGCAAAACGACGTTTATACTGCAGAATTTCTTTTTGCAAGATCGTGCAGGCGGGAACGCGAACGGGGTGTTCGCACGAACCCTTCTACGCTAGTGCACCGTTTCGCTGGACGTGAACGTTCGCCAAGGATGCCTCACGCAGTCCGTGATACTGCTACCTGTGAGCGATCGCCTGCGCTCTTTGCATGCGGGTGCAAAGCGCGCACTCAGCAGCGCGCATAGCGTCGTCCGCTTTCAACTTGGAATTGATGTGCAAAAAGGGCTTCGTGGCACATTGCTTGGCTCGCCTCTCACGGTGAGCCTCGCCAAACAGTTTCTTGTCAAAGCAATGGGAGAAGAAACGGCAGCACGGTCTGGACTCGAGGACATTCTGAACCAGGTAGCAGACGGTGAAACCGAGGAGGAATGCCCCATCAGCTTGCGGGAGCCGAACTGCGTCACCAAATGCGGACATTGCTTCGACTTTGACAGCCTACGGTTTTACGTCGTGGATCACGGTGGAAACCAGTGCCCCATCTGCAAGACGCCGCTAACAATCACCGAGTTTTGCCGCGTGCGCCCGCGCGACAATCCACCCAGTCCTGTCAGGCTCGGCACGAAACGGCCTCACGAGGAAATGCAGACTCGGGTAATCGAGCTAGACGAATCTATTTTTGATAGCAAGCTGATTCGCATCGCAAGGATGTTCCGCGCGAGACAAGTCAACTTTCGTCTCGTGATTTTCGTTGGGGGTTCTCAGGAAGTCGCATTCGTGGCCAATAAACTCAAGGTGCTCCTGAAGCGCTACGTTGTGTACGTCGGACGGTTTATGTGCGACAAATACAAGCAGGACGCGAAGGACTTGGAACGTTTCTGCGATTCCAGGATCCCGCCCGCGAAGCCGATGATCTTGGTTGTCAACCCGACAGACCCCTTTTTCAAAGCTGACCTCAGCTGCGCGGACGAGGCCATGTTCGTCCGCCCGTTTGTCAGTCAGGGATCGGTCAAGGCGTACGCGCGGGCGATCGCCTCGCTGCGTTCTGTTAAGCCGTCCGCCAAGTTCACTCAAGTCAGTGCGGTTGGGTTTGACGACGGCTTAGAGTCCACCCTGTTTCAGCAGTAGGCAGAGTCAAGCGTTTGGGACTCGTTTCCCTGTGAATCTCTCGGGGCCGAAAGGGTCAGGCACGCGATTCTCGAACGGCAGGAACAAAGAGAGTCAGAGGACGACCGAGATGGAAGAGACGACCGCCTCGAAAGAGACTCGGGGGACGATCGTCGCGAAAGAGATGACGAAGAAACCATTGATCATTGATTGCATAATGTTTGGAACCGATTTCGACATGCTTCTGCTTCACATGCACGAGCTCAAACACGTGGTGGATCTGTTTGTAGTATCAGAATCGGAAATCACGTTTCAGAACAAGCCGAAACCACTTCTGCTGCTGGAGGCTCTCGAAAGACGCGACCCTCGCCTTGGCGACTTGATCCCACACATCGCGCTGATTTCCATGCAAGCAACGACGACGACGACGGATGCGCCGCAGAATCCGTGGCAAAATGAGCTGCAGCAGCGGTCCAACCTGAGCACATGCCTGCACAGTTTGCGCCTGCACAATAAGATCGACAAAGATCGAACTATGGTCGTTTGCTGTCACGACGCCGACGAAATCCCTCTCGTCAAAGATCTCGAGGCGCTGCGCAAGCGAGCAGCCAAGTCGCCATGGACGGGATGCATGCGCGGAGACTTTGACTGCTACGTGTATTCGATGAACTGGAAGCATCGCCAAACGTGGACTCTACCCGTGTACCTCTGTATTCCCCCAGGAGGTCACATACACGACTTGGCATTGGCACGTCAACGGGTCGACGACGACGGCAAAACCATTAGCGTCAAAGTGGCGGATGTCGACACGAAGGACGAACCCGTGGGGTGCAGAGGGTGGCATCTGACATGGTTCGGAACTGAGAAAGAACGAGTCGAAAAGTTGAATTCATTCAGCCACAAGCAAGAGCTTGATCGATTCATCGGGGGAGCGCGCACCATTCCCATGGCTGTCCGCGAAGGCCTGCTGCTCAATCGAAAGCTTGAGAAGTTGGAACGAGTGGAACGAGCCCCCGAGGTCCCGCAGCTACTGGCTAAATTTTTACCTCACTCCGCGTGGTGCGACACGTTCGAGTCATTTGGGAAACGCGTGACATCGTGAGCTTTTCGATGTCCGAATGATACACAAACATGCAGCAGCCTGATGCGTTTGCGAACCAATTCCGAAGCATGATCAGCGGGATCCGTGGTTCGTCTCATCCGCAGCTTCTTCCTCCCGCCCCCGTCGCAATGTCGGGCGGAGACACGTAGGTACCCGTTTCCGCCGATCGGTCCGCGGATAGCACAAAGCTTTACGTGATTCTCGGAATCGCAGCCGCGGTTGTTGTGATCGCCGTCGTTCTTGTGGCCGTCTTCATGTCCAAAGGTAAGCCGTCTTCTTCAACGAGCAAGAAATCGCAGGCGAGCAAACACGAAAACGACCACGATGATCAAGACGAAGACGACGAAGAAGAAAGCTCGCCGCAAAGGCACGCCGCTCGAAGGGCCCCTGCATATCCTGGACTGATGAATGGAATCGGAGCGTCGCGAAGACCAGGTGAGCGGAGAATGTCACCTCGTGCGGATGCTGCCCGCCCCGCCCAAATGCAGTCCCCGCCCAACGAAATGCAGGTTCTCGCAAGCTTGGGACTGACAAAGCAAAAGATCGAAAGCCTGTTCCAGAAGTATGTCGAGTCATTCACTGCGAGGGGCATGAGCGAGGAAAGCGCGAAGAAAAAAGCACAAGCTGAAGTTGCAAAGCGGGTGCGCGAATTAGTGGCCAAGGCGCAGCAGCAGCAGCAGCAGCAGCAGCAGCAGCAGCAGCAGCAGCAGCAGCAGGAGCAACCAATGATGATGCAACCTCCGTCGCCAGCGCCGTATGACGGAGGCGTGTATCCCTCCTAGCAACCGCCACCGCCGTCAATGAGATCTTACTATCAGGACCAGCCAAAAGACCCACGGTTTCAGGTGGGCGACGACGACGGTTGGACTCCCATCACAGGAGACCGAACCGAACAAAGTGGAAACGAACTCGATGAGAAAGATCCACGAAGACGAAGGTTTCCGCAAATGAACGGTACTTCGAGTCGGGACAGACCTGGTGGACCTGGTGGACCTGGTGGACCTGGTGGGCGCGGTGGGCGCGGTGGAGTGGTCGACCTTGGCGACATTGACGTTCCCACGAGCGACGGCGTCGACGCCGATCCATATGCGACCAGGGTGTAACGCAGTGGTAAAGGGCTGCATGTCAATGTAACAGCAGCGAAACAAAAAGATGGAGTCAGTTCACATCCCCAAAGCAGATGTCGCACCTCCATCACGTCAGCCCAAGCGCGAGCCCGCGGTTAAAGTCGTCCGCATTGAAGAGTCGTCGGTGGACAGCAAAGACGAAGACCTCGCGTTTCTTCCCTCTCTTCCAGGAATGTTTCAAGAGTTTGAAGATGCGCTTCTAAAGCGCAACCGAGCTGCAGAACGGCTGGCCAAATACAGCGAGATGGTAGACTTGGCTACGGGTCAGAAGAGGGCAGATGTGGCCAAGTAGTTTAATGGGGTAATAACGCCTGACGATATCAAGGCGTTTGTGGAAGATTTGTAGGATGCCGAGCGGGCAGTTGCAAAGTGGCAGGACGCGATTCGAGTTACCAAGGAAAAGCTGAGTGAAGACAAACAGAACTCGTTCTTGCACCTGTGGAACAGCATCACCACGCTGCGAAGTAACTACAAGGCTCGAGACGAGCAAGCTCGCTCCATGATGAAGGACGGGATCCTCACCGAAGCAGACCATAGCTTTCGCGACTTTGCACAGCGGACCAAGGCTTTGCGAAAGCACATCAGCGACTTGTGTACCCAGTTATCCAGCCTGTGCGAGGCTCAATGATCGACGGATTGCTGCCTGCCTTCTTGAATCGCGATCAGCTGCTGCGCCAAGCCGTATACGATACTGTCGTTCGTATGGTACTCTCGGTCCTCCAAATGTATCACTTGCTTGCCCTTGATCAACGAAAGAGCGTGTTCCGTTTCCTTGAAGAGTTTTTCCAGATAATCCAAAGACACGTTTATTTCCTCCACTCGATTCCGTTTCCTGAGTCTGCGAAGGCTCTCCTCGGGGCTCGTGGTCAGCATCATGTGCACATCTGCATCAAGTCCGATCGTGCTGAAGAAATCCTAATGCTCCATGTACGCCGCTAACCACGGGCCTTCGAGAACGCCTTCCTGATGCAGGATGGTTGCGAAGCATGAGTCCCCCACAAGGCTTCGTTCCACAAGGATGATCTGGGGCTGCAAGTGAAACGGAAGCTTCACGATCGATTCTATTTCCCTGTGCAGTTTGCGTGCCCGCGTCATGAGCGTGGTCACCTGGAACGCCAGCGCGTTCTTCTTCATGTCAGAGTAGAACGACTGCAGAAGGTTGTGCCCCCGCATGTTCTTCCATTCGTCGACTGGCTCGCACAGGACACGACATCGTCCCTCCAGCTGCTCGCCGATTCGCTGGATCAAGGTTGTTTTGCCTGCACCGATGAGGCCGTCGATCGACACGACAATCGGTCTAAAATCGCGAGGCTTCTTCACAAGCTTGGCACGCGCGGAGGCCTTCTTGGATCCGTCGTCAAACGATTCTTCCCGATCGGCTTCCGCGGAAATCTCATCGAAAGTCGCATCCTTTGTCGCTTCTCGGCACCGAAACGACCAGCGAGATCTAATCGCGATCCCAATGGTGACGCCTGCCCCCACCATAGCGACCCACGATCCCCATCGAGCAAGGCTCTTGAACATGATTTAGTTTCTTGTCGTGAACAAACTTGACGCGATATCAAAACTTTGTCTAAATGAATTGTGTGGTAAGCAGCGCAAACAATTGCAGTCCCATTCACTCGTTCCCCGTAGTCGATCGCGGAGGACCGTGATCCAGCAGCTTGTGCGAAAGAGGAAGGTGGACGCTAAAATCCCTGGGCGGGCCCGACGCGAACGTCTTTGTGATCGAGTGCTTCAGGACCTTGGTGCCGTTCAACTCGGCCGACCAACCGTCGACGCCATCGGAGTCCGCCACGCGCCTGCCCAGGCTTTTGGTCGTGCGCAGGAATTCATCCCTCATCGCCTTCATCCGCCTCAGCCGCATAATTTCGCGGTTGATCGCGTCCGCGAACGTAGTCAGGAAATCTCGCGTGACTTTCTCACCAAGCTTGTCTGCGAGGCGCTTGACGGCCTTGCGCGTACAGAACACGTGATATGCCTTTTCCTGTTTACGTTCCTCGAGAATCAGCTTGTCGTGCCTCTCCTGATCGCGAGCCTGTGCGCGAATCTTGATCTCGTGGTCCGACATTCTCTAGTTTGCCCGTCGCAGGTCTTCTGCTTCCTGCTCATTGCGGCGCTGCATGCGCTCTGCGAACTCCTTCACTTGGAACTCCTCGATACGACGCCTGCGCTCTTCGTCTGTCTTGGCCCCCGCAAACACATGTCGCACGTCCTCAGCCAGATCTTCTTCGCTCAAATGAGCGAGAAGATCAACTCCTTCCGCGTCTAGGTTGCGATCATCCTCCTCATTCCGACGAAACGTGTGTCCCATGTGCCTGTGCTCCCGCTCTTCTCCCTTTTCGTCGACGTCCACGAACACGTTTTCGCGCAAATCCATCTCGCCGCGCTTCTCGAGGAACTTGAGCATGGCAGCCTCGTCGCCCTCGTCGTCGGGATTCAGTGACTCCCGATGAGGACGCGCAGACTCGCTCTGCAGGATGGCCAAAAGATCCTCGGCACGCTTCGCATCGATCTCGCGCGATGTCTGTGCAATCTGAGGCATGATCGAGCGGTCTTCGTCGCGACCCATGCGTCTCTGCCTGCGATTTTCCAAGGCTCGCTCCAGCTGTATGAACCTTTCCTCATCTCCTCTATCGAGCGCCTCATCCTGCATGCGGTACAGCATCGCGTCGCGGTCATCGCGCGCGGCGACGGTGGCAGCACTGGGAGGAGCCTTGGCCTTCGGTGGCGTTGTGTCTTCGGCAAACACCGCTGACGCCAGATCCCTTGCTGCCCTGGCTTTGCGGGAGTCTGCCTTGGCCTTGTGGGAGTCCGTCAAGGAAGCAGACTAAGGCTCGTCAGCCTTAGCGAGGTTGGCCCGCTGCTGCTAAAGAAATTGAAGTTGTTTCTATTGCTCCTTGAGAGCTTCCATTCGCTTGCGCCGCTTCTCCTTTGTCTTGGCCTTCTTTTCGGCCGCAATCTTCTTCTCTTTCCGAATCTACTTCTGCAGCTCGATCTCTCGTTGTGCCTGCTCCAGTTGCTTCCGCATCAATTCTTCCTGTCGTTGCAGCTCGGCTTCCTCCTCGTCGTCGTCGTCGTCGTCATCGTCATCGTCATCGTCATCGTCATCGTCATCATCATCATCATCGTCGCTTTCGAGGCTCGCGTCGTCCTTCTTGTTTTTCTTCTCCAAGTACGACTCGAGCATTGCGCGTCGTAGGTTTGTCTGCTGCTTGGCGGTTTCTTGAATCTCGTCGCTGCTCGTGGAGACCCTGGCCGCAGCGGGCTTGGATGCACGAGCCTTTGCCTCCCGCTTGCGTCGAAGCGCTTTTTCTACGGCCCTGAGTCTGGCCTGCTGCACGTCTTCGCCCGCCTCCGTCTCCAGACCATCCACCACAGAAGGGTCCAGCATTCGAATGTGCTTGCGGACGTCGCGGACGTCAGATTCGTCCAAGACAACCATGCCATCCTCTGTCTCTTTGCCACTGCTCGTGTCTTCATTTTCGTCCGTTTCGTCATCTTCGTCGTTTTCCTCGTCGTACCAGGAAGGTCGAGTCAACGTGTCCGCGCGGTCGCTATCGTCGTGAATTGGCAGTTGATCAAGCTCATCTTCTTCGTCCGTCAGCCTGGTGATGATGTCACGGGTGCTGGTGTTCTCTACGCCCTCTTGGTTTTGAGGCGCAACCGCCTGTTCCAGGGCAATGGACGAGGAAAAATCTGGGTTAAACTCGGTCGCAGCGGCTGCTTGCGAGTGGCGGGTCTGCCGACGACTCGACATGTTTTGATTTGATTTGCTTGAAACACAATGCATTTGCATGGAACGAGTCGAATGAATGCAAGCCAATAAAATGAACGAATCTCAACCATCACTGTACCGTCAGATTGGACGACGTTACCTCCACCATTCCCTTGACATCTTTCTTGTAATATTCGATCACGGACTAAAGTTCGGCCAAGCCGCCGCGAGTTTCCAGAGCCTGATCCTGCAGCAATCTCAGATTCTGCTCCGTCTGTGCGATCTGTAACTCAATTTTCTGCAGTTTTGTAACCAGCTGCTTCTACAGAGCCTGCAACTTACCGTTGAAGCTTACATCCACCAGGTGCGCAGGTTGCTTCGTTGATTGGACCGAAGCGGAAGAGTCGACAGGATCCAGCGCCTTGGCAATCTTGGCGTCCAATGAAGGCGGAGGTGCCATTTTGTCGCTGCTCGGCTGATTGATATCCATGGCTTGCGCCATGTTTCTTTCTTTGTAAAGACGTTCTCAACTGCGTTATTCGTCGCGCCCTAAAATACTACCCAACACACCGTGGTACACGGACACGAAAGAGTCGAAATTGCATGCTGTCTTGAGGTGATTGGTTCGGATGAATGTCCCGAGCGTCTCTGCCTCTTTGCGGAAGTTGCACCAGTAGAGCAGTCGCGTGTAGCGAGCGATGAGGCCCATCATGTCCCCAAGAATCGAGTGCACCCGTGCCCGTGCCACCGCTTCGGTCTTCGGCACGGTGTCCATGCTGGTGCCAGACTCTCGCAGCATGGAAGCGAAGAGCAAAACCCATGGCTTTGGGTCACTTCTCACCTTTCCGTCTTTCTCCGTTAGCAGAAGCCCTGTCCTGTCACGAAGTAAAAGGAAGCGCTGCAGAGCGGATCGGATGGCAGGAAGCAGCGTCCGCCTCGCCGCACCGATCCGAAAAAACAAAGTCACGTTGCGGCCTTTCGCCGTCATCTCTCGGCTCGGGTCAGCCGCACGACGGGGCCGCGAGTTTCTCGAATCTAACACAACCCAACTGTTGTCGGAGAGCATCCGCATGGCCCAGACGTGATCCCGATCGAATACCAGAGCGCCAGGTCCCGCGTCACTGTCACAGTAGTACTCCCTTGTAAATTCGGCGGCGTCATTGCAGCCAAACAAATCGAAGGGAAAGAAAGACGTCATGCCGAATGCCACCACCGAGTGATTCGACGCCTTCTCAACCGCCCAGTCGGCTGCCGTCATGCCATCCACCTCGACGTAATCGTGACCCACTGCGTCTTCAACTCCGTAGAACGTTTCAAACGACTTCAAAGCCAGCCGTGCAAAGCTTTCGGGCGTGTACGCTTGCTTTCCAAGCAGCATGTTGGTGGCGTGCACGCGACAGTGTCCACCTCGCTGTCGCTCGTGATACAAGTATTTTCGTTCCATGTGTGATATGTGTGATAGCAACAATCGAGAAAGTCGTTTGCGTTTGTGGCATGGACAAAAAAGAATACAAACAGCGAAATGGCCACCATGCCAATCACCCTTACCAACATGGTTGACGGAGGCACCACTCGTCTCGAGTCTGTAGATGTCGGAAGGGTCGTCGCCGACGTTCGCAACGTAGTGCAACGGAGTTCAAGAACGAGACCAATTTCGCAAGCGTCCGTGCTCCCGTCGGGGTCGTTTCTCGGAGACGCCGCGTGGGAGATGTGCCTCATGCAGCACTATAGGAGAACCAAGGGCCGCAAGCGAGCCAGAACCGAGAAAACCGAAGAAGACACAGCGCTCGCTCAATCGACTCGGCGGCGTTTGGTTGCTCCTTCGTCATCGTCTTCTGCAGTGGCCGCTTCCTTGACAGACTTGGGAGCGTGTGCCTTGTCCAACGTGACCTTGCGCTCCACCACGCGCTCGCGAGCGTCGAGGAGCTCGAAGACCGCTTCGGCCAACAAAGATAGGGTCTCGTGATCAATCGTTTCGCGAAGGGCTTCCACGTCTGGACCTTGCGCCGCCGTCGCGTCCAGCTTGGCCACGTCCAAGATGACCTAGGGCAGGATGAGCGCCTGCAGCTCTTTCATCTTGATTGGTGGCTTCTTGCGAGACACCTTGGCACGCACAAAGAACGCTCCCCGCGTCCTTGTTTCCATGAACACGTCCGAGCGGTGGTTTTGCGACAGGATGCCGTCGACACGTTCCTGCAGCTCGGCCATCTCGTCCTTTTTCTGGTCGCCCTCGCCTTTGCGCTTCTCTCGGATCGTTTTCAGTCGCTCGCATGCCTCGTGAAGTTCCAGGCACAGCTTGACAATCGCCCGCGGTGCTCGTGGTACGGTGTCAACATTCTTTCCTCTCTCAAGGGAGTTGCACAGAGTTACCTGCATCACAAAGTTCGTGCGGCGGCGCGAGACTTCCTGCACCACCGCCTTCACCAGCGCCTCGAGCGGAGTGATGGGCTTCTTCTTGGCTTTGGCCGTCTCGAAAATGGCCTCGACGTCGTCCCATGAGACGTCGACGAGCGCGTCCCGCACCATCTCGGGAGTGACCGTCTTGCTTGAGTTGTTGCGCTTCATGCGCACGAACTTGGGCAGGCTTTCGGCGATGTCGGCTGGCGTGCCGCGCGGCAAACTATCATTTTCCAGGATGGCACAGCTGACGTCGGCCGCCTCCATCGCCTTTTCGAGGTTCTCGCGGAGTTCCTTGCACTCGGCGCGCAGCTCGGTCGTGTCGGTGCGACAGGCTTCCTGAAAATCTTTGAACTGGATAAAGGCGCGAGCGAACTGGTCCACCACGCTCTGCTCGGATGTGTCGAGCTCCTTCTGCTCCACGTGCCCCGCCGATTCCATGCCGACGCTTGACAGGTCGTCGAGGTCGCCGCCACAATCGCTTGGTTGCTTTTCCGTGGTTTCCATATCACTCGTCCGTGTTTTTGTCACTTAGGGTTCGGCTTTGGCCGCGGGCACTGCGCTTCCGCTTTTGACCCGCCAATAATCGCACATCAAAAAAAAATCTCGGGCTTCCTTTCAGATGCTTGCAGGCGTCGCGGCGCAAAAACATCCGCATTAACTTTTCTTCCTCTGCGTCTAAAGCAGGCATGTCCGCAATCGTCCCATCCGTGCATTTTTGCAGAAGCTGGTCCACGTGGCCACCTGGTAGAACCACGTGGTACTTGATTTCATGCAAGACAAGCAGGGCGGATCGGTCAAAGTCCGTCGACGGAACTATAAAATCGATCTGCATTGAGCGTACGTGTCGATGATTCATCGCGACCCCCCCGATCATGTGGAGCGCAGCGGTGGTACTTCCTGCGACAATGACGGGCAGAGGCAGCGAGGACCGCTGCGCCACGAGCCGCGCTCCGATTTCAATCGCCAAGCTTGGCACACCAGTATTGGAGAGGCTTTTCATCGGTCGCAGGCGCATTGCCGACATCCACAACTTCTGCCACTACGCGTGGTCCGATTCCGATAAAACGACGCTCTAGTCGCACAGGGGTGGCAGAATCCCCGCGCCAAAGCGTGTCACGTGCTTGGCAGAGATCGATGCAGGACATTTCTCCAGCTTCTTCCCAGTGGTACGGCCCATTGCCTCCATTTTTCCCATGATATAGCGGCGAGCGGTGTCCAGGCTCTCTTGCATCGAGTACCCATCCCAAAACGGATCGTGCAGCAAATCACTCGGCAGAGCCCGCTCGCGAGGGTCCCGCACAAAAACACGCTTTAAAAGGCAGAGAAAGTCGTCGGGACAGTGGTCGTGCACCAGAGAACGAAGAAACTGCATCGGGTTGTGCAATAAAGTTGCGTGCTGCGGAGCGATCTTGCCGTATGTGAAGGGGTCGGTTGAATGGTCTTTGCACACGAGCGCCAGGAGCACGCACGCCAGGGACCACGCGTCGCCCGCGGAGCCCATCGTGTTGACCTTGCGAACCCGACTGAGCTCGTTGCAGTGCTCGGGTGGTGCCGCCACAGACGTGCACGTTGGCGCGGTCAGGTGCTTGGCAAAGAACTCGGTCGGAATCTTGAGCTCCTCGTCGCCTTGCACCTTGGGGACCTTGCCTCCCACCCACCGAGCCGACCCAAAATCACAGACGTGCAGCCTACCCGAAGGGGAAATTAAAATGTTGCTAGTTTTGAAGTCGCGATGCAGGATGCCCGCCTCATGGAACCGATTCATGCACTCGAGGATCTAATAGGACCAGGCTTTTGCCAGAGGCCAGTCGAGGGGGCACTTGCAATTCTATCGAAAGTGGAACAGGTCCGTACATGCCACGGGAGACAGAGGACAGCAGATACGATCCGAGATAACGGCGACACCGTCGAACGGCAGGACGAACGGGTTGTCGTGCAGGCGGGCCAGCTGCGACAGGGCAACCTCGCGCACGATGCTCGTGTCTAGTATTTTACGCTCGCATGAAATTTTGACGGCATACGGCTTGCTCAACGGAGCGGACGGTGAGAATTTGAAGACAGAGCCGAACGATCCCGAACCCAGATACGACACTCGCTTCATCAAGTCGGGTGATTCGCTCACGCTCGAGGCAGTCTCCATCCGCTTGGTCTTTGTGTGAGTCTGAATCTTTTCGAGAGTGTCGACTGTCAAGGTTGCGACAAAAGCGGAACAAACAAACACATCATGGAGAGCACCTCGTCCATGTCGACCGTAACGCCGTCCTTGACCTTTGACTTTTCGGACTTGCTCGCCAGCGACGCGGGACTTTCGGCGGTAGCAAAGGGGTCGTCTGCAGATGTAGCCGCTGCGGAAGCCGCCCCGTCGGGGGACGACGACGAAGTTGGCGACACACTCGCCGTGGTGCCCGCTGCCGATGCGAGCAAGCACTCTGAAGCAGAGCACTTTATGTCCAATGGTGACATGAGGGAAACGATGCTCTTTTCCTTCATGGAATCGCTTGGCAATTTCCTTATGTCTGCATCCAGGGTGTTTCCCACGTGCCCCGTGCTGAAGAAGCTCGACGAGGAGTACACGCAACGGACGGCCGACCTCGGACCAGAGAAGGAAGCGGAGCGCAGGCTCTTCGCGCACAAAGTACTCACTGAGTGGCAGACAAACTTCAAGCCGTACTACGATTTGGTCCAGGACAAGGACGCTGATCGCCTCTTCGAGAGCGACCTCGTCAAGCACCCACTCTTTAAGAGTATCCACATCGCAGACAAGTGGAAGTTCTCAAGCCTCAGTGTCCGCGCAACCGTGTTCGAGTACCTTAGACAGATCTGCGAGTACGCCAACGTCTACACGGTGCTCAAGACGTGCCCCGACGGCATGTTCGGAGTCGTGCAGGACTTTGCCAAGGGATTCATGGACAAAATCAAGCGCGGCGAACTGTCCATGCAGGATCTGCAAAACCAGAACCTCGAGGAGCTCGGCAAGCAGGTGCTGGGGAAAACGTCCGAGGCAGACAAGGCAGCCTTTGCGAGTGCCCTCAAGGACCCGAAGAAGATGGACTCGATGCTTGAAATCATTCAATCCATGATGTCCGACGCGCTCGGACCCAACGTCCTCAAGCAAGTCATGGGAGCGAGGGCCAAAATCAAGACAGTGGGTTCCAGGCGGGGATGATTGAACTGAAACAACAAATACATTCGAATCGTAAATCGTTTAATGCACAAAAAGGGAAATGGAGCACGTCGAAGAGCTGATGAATGCAGTTGCGCGCAGGTCGCCAAGCGCGGAATGCGTAACCAAGCTGACAACCCAGTGTCCAGCGCCTCTTAAGCATGCTTTTCCCACACCGCGAGAAGCTGTCTTCCGTGTCAAGGGAAATCGCTGACAAGGTAGTTACGAAGGGGGAGAAGTTCATGGACGTGATACAAGAGTCGTCACATGCCAGGTCCATCACGGCTTCCGTTCAGAATGTCCCCCAAGACGAGGTGGAAGCCTACGTTCGAATAACCGAGGAAGAATACGCCACAGATTTGCAGGCCATCGACTCTCGGGCGGAAAGCGGGAGCGCATGAGCACGGTTACCTGTGGACGCCAGCGCTCCTTCGAATGCTGTACGTCATATCTCGAATGTCTCTTCCCACCTGGCAACTGGTTGCCACGTTCCACTTGTATCCAAGCGTAAAATCAAGGTGTCGCCCCACCGCCCTCGAAATCGCAAGCAAGAACGCGCGGTGCACGCGGCCGTCCATCCAATTCCAAAACTCTTTGCTCAGTCGGATCTCCGCCTTGGTCGTGCCAATGATGTGATCCCGATGCACGGCAATGTTGGGATGGTTTCCTCTCTGCACGGCGCGGCGCACGCCCTGCATCCACCAAACATTGTCGTATCGCAGAAAACGGTTAAACTCTCCCACCACTTCCTTGGAAGGGGGAGCAATACCCGAAGCGCGGACGCAATCGTTCACAATTTCCTCGATTTCCTTGTCTGACACAAAGTCATCATCTTCATGTCTGCAGTCGAAACACAGGCAAGAAAGACCCATTTTGTTTTCGCACGCAACTAAACATTTGACGTGTTGTCGGTTGCTCATTCTTGCAAGCATGGACGCAGCGATGAAACGTATCGTGGAAATGGTCGACACGGGAAACCATGACACGATTAACAAACTCTACATTCGGCTGGAAGAGGAATGCCCGCGGCTCTTCGAAGTGGTCACGGACACATTTAGAGATGCCAACTTTGACCAGATGCTGCAAGCGGCCGAAAAGGCACTTGACGCGGGACGGCAACCGAATGCAAAGATGATTGCCTTTCTGAACGAACTCGCAGTTTCAGTGCCAATCGAAGAAATCAAACGTTTTGTGCGATTTGACTGACGACACAGAAAATTCAGTTTGAACATGCAACTTTTACACTCATGGCAAATCCGCACGCGCTTTCGAACGCCACCATCCACACACTCATAAAAATGGAAAAGCTAAGTCCAGCCGCTCGCAAGCTGATTGCCAGTGAGACGGGAGTGGACGGAGAGGCCTCTGATGATGAGCATCTTGAAGACGAGATGACCGAAGTGGACCGCGCTTTCATCGCGTCCGAGGGCGAAGTCGAATCGGACGAAGATGATGAGGATGACGAGGACGAAACAGAGATCAAGCCAGAGAAGAAGAAAGAGAGCTTGCTGCAGAGAAAGAGAAAACGCCGACACGATGCAATCGAAACAGACGAGGGTGAAGATGAGGATACTACGGACGAGTACCGCGCCGACACCAGTAAACTCTCCAAGAAGTTCCGCGAAGAAGGGGCCAAGGCAGACGGCGTAAAGCAAAGGACCAAGACCAGGACCCAGTACCGCGAGGTCAGGTCCAAGAGCATGCTTGCGCCCGCCAAGCCGCCCAAGGGAAAGCCGCTCTGCCGCGCCGAAGCCATCGCCCCCGATTACCAGTGGGCTCTGCAAATCCCCGACCCACAGAGCTTCTTTGAGACGATGAAGGTGTGTCTGTCATTCCTCGACACGACCACGCTGCGTCTCGTCAAAAGAACCAACAGCAAGGGAAAGCACGTGGAGGCCATCAAGGTGCAAGCGCAGGACCAAGAGCAGCCAAACATCTACACCGAATCGGCATTCACATGCGGCGTCGTTGCAGGAAAGGATGAGCATGGAAAGGATGTCGATGTTAACGAGGTGACGATCATCATTCACGCGCAGCTCCTGCTTGAAGTGCTGTCGACTGTGCTCAAGTCGTGCAAACAGGGCAGCCTCCTGATCTACAAACTAACGAAAGAGAAAAAACAGGCGGATGGAATCAGTGGAAGCTTCGTTGACGTCGCCGCCAGCCGCGTCTGGTTCGAGTCTAGGGTCGACGGCACCGAATCCGTCTCGCGCATGTTCGTGCCAGAGCTCAGCACACCACCCATCGCATACAGGCCTATCAAGTACAGCAAGAAGCACACTCAGATGCAGTTCGCGGACGTGCCAGCCTTCCGAACCTTTGTGAACGACGCCAAGCGGCACAAGGCTGGCCAGCTCGAGTTCGAGCTTCAGGCCAAGGACACGGAGGACCAGGCCAAAATCTCCAGGTTAGTTTTGAGGTACGAGGGCGGTACAGAGACCACCTCGGATGCGGCCAAAGCCAACGCGGTGCATGCGGGCATGGGGCAGGAGCGAGTGCTGGTTACCAAGACCGAGACCAAGAACATGAAACCCAACACCGTGCACGACACGGACGTCATCAAGGAGGAGCTCGAAAAGGGAGGCCTCGAGAGGGTGTTCCAAAACTTCATCCGCACCCAATTCTTGCACCCCTTCGTGCACGAGATGACCAACTCCCAGGCCGTCATCGACATGTACATACGTCATGGAAAGCCCTTCATCTTTATCTACCGCAACCGAGGTGGTGCCGACGTGACGATTGTGATCGCGAATGAGTTGATCGTTGACTAGTGAGTGATTCCAAACGAAATAAACAACTAGACGATTTTTCGTTATTTAAACAAACTCGATTGCCATGGAAACGACGGCTGCTCCGAGAGAGAGGGGCGGAAAATCCGCGGATCCGCCCGCGCCCCAACCTGTTTCGAAGAAGGGGGGCACGGAGGCGCAGCGCAGGTTTGAAAAGCTGTATGACGCCAAGACGGGCACCACCAAGAGTCACCGATCCAAAGAATCGTTCAAGCCAGGGACTGACTCCTTCGAGGTGTGCCGCAAGTCGTACCAGCCGTGGATCCTGTTTCAGACTGCTCATGAAAAACAGAACATCCGATCCACAGACGGCAAGGCGCGGTTCCGAGCCATTTTCTGTGGGAGCAAGGCCGAATGCGAGCGCAAGTTCAAGGAAATCGCTGCCAACGAGGCTCCCGTCCCCGTGTGGATGCAGATGATGCCCACGTGCCTGCCATTCCCTATCTGCAAAGACGCGTACAAGGACGTTAGAGACCCCAAAACACTCAAGGTCATCAAGCGGGATGAAGAGGGCAGAAAGCGCGCTGCGGAAAAGGGAGATCGCAACATCCGAGAGCAAAAGGTTAGGCGCGGCAAGGCCAAAGAGGAGCAGCGGCGCAACGCCCAGATGCGCAAGATGGGCAAAGCGTACAAGAACGCGAGGCAGGTTCTTGAAGAGCAGGAGCAGGAAATGCGTGAAGATGATGAGGACGTCATCGACGGGGAATTCTTGCAGAGGCCCCTCGACACAACGGCGGAGGAAGAGGCCGAACTGGTGAAGGTGGGGGAGGAGGAGGACTTTGATAATTCGGCTGCTCCTGCTCCTGCTCCTGCACCCGCCAAAAAGAAAACAAAGGAAACGAAGAAGAAAGAGCACGCGTCCACCGCCGTCCAAGAGTCCAAGTCTCCCGAGCCAGCTGCCGATGCCAAGGCAGATGTGCCCAAGATCAGGAGAGAGCATGAGACCAGGGGGCAGCAGAGACTCCTGTTTGCTGTCTTCACCGACTTCGAGGCGCGCGACGCCCAGGAAAAGATCGTAGACCAGTGGCGCATCCGAAGGGACACTGAGTACGAGCGCAGGCTGAGCGTGATTTATCAGGAGAAAAGGAAAGAGAAGGGCATCAAGGAAGAGGACCTCGTTGCACCACATGAGCATCGTGCCTTCAAAAAGTGGCTCGACGCGAATGTCCCGCCGTGGAAGGCCAGGTGGGACTCGACCATGCACGAGCTGTTTGAGGAGGCCTGCGACTGGTGGAGGACCCATCACTGGAACAAGGCCGCGAGGCTACCCGCGGGCTGGAAGTGCCCACGGCCACCCAAGTCCCACGACATCCAGCAGATTTTTGCCACCATGCACGAGGCCACTGCGCAGAAGCGAGCGGCGGGCGACATTCAAAAGCTGATTCAGATTCGAAAACAGCTCCCCCAGCCGCCCAAACGGCGAGACACCCTCGTTATCTGGTGGCTTCGCCTCAAGTGGGCCGAGACGCACCCGCAACAGTCGCACGAAGCGGTAGACAAGTCTGTCGACGAACTGAACCAGTGGTGGTTCAACCACAACCAGGCCAAGGCAGTGGTTCCACCTAAGGGATACGTCTGCCCGCCGTTTCCAGAGCCAGAGGAACTCCTCGACGGCTCTAAGCATGAGCCAGAGTACGAAGATGCAGAGGAGGCCTCCGAGCCGCCCGAGTGGGTCAACTGGATCGCGGACAACCCCAAACCGACGTCAGCCTTTGACGAAGAACTCGAAAACGATCCGAGAGCCGAGGATGACACCGAGCTTCAGGCGTGGTGTCGCTCCAGGGATCTCGCCCTCGCGCAGTGCAAATGGGAGCTCATCGAGGAGCCCATGCCCTCGCGCAAGGACACCATCAAGGACTGGCTCGCTATCCCCGAAAATCACCCGCCCGACATTGATGACCCAAAGGTCATACAGCAGGAGGAGCCAGTCGTGGTCCCTCTCTTCGCCACCGAGACCGACGAAGATGCCAAGCGTTGGCTCAACGACGTCGGCAGCAAGCTCAGCTGCTTGCGAGACGTGAACGTCGGTTGCATTCACATGTACGAGTTTGTCAATCCCACGCAGATCGAAGACGACTCCATCCCTCAGATCTACAGGGACGAAGAGGAGAATAACATCATGCAGGGCCGCAAGCTGCAGAAGCAGGCCCGTGCGGAACTCGAGACCGAGAAGCGACTCATGGGAGACACCATCAAAACCATCAACGTCTACGACAATGCCGTCGTTACCAGGGAAAAACTCCCCGAAGGCCTTTCCAAGGAAGACTACGCCATCATCAAGAAGCAGAGAGAAGAAATGGCGAGCAAGCACGAAGAGTACAAGTGCAGGGCCGAAGCCATCGCCAAAAAAAGAGCCGAGCTGGAGGAAATCTTCGACGAGGCTGCCACCGCGCGCACGGGAAAGACGGGACAGACGCTGCGAAAGGCGAGGGAAGCTTCAGGCAACAAGATGAAGCTCATCAAAGACTGGAAACGCAGGGGTGTGCCAGAGGCGGAGAGGAGGGAACAGCTCGACGAGCTAGACCGAGAAATGAAGGAACTCGACGCCGAATTCGGCCTCCGAAGCCAGACCCTCGCCCCCACCGATCTACCCATTCCCGACGAAGGACTGTCGGGATTCGATGACCTCAGCCGTTACGCCCTCGATTCATCGGTGCCCCAGGAAGAAACGGACGATGGAGCGGCATCGACGTGAAAGATTGGAAATATTTGCATGTGTATGCACACAACGGTAATTCGTGGTCAATTCACCCAATACACAATCATGCTGCGCAACATTCGCGTCTTTACAAAACAATTTCTTCCGAACATGTCGGCAACGCGCTTCGATACCACCATCTCCCCGCATCCTGACGAGGGTTGACAATGTTTGCAGTGCAAACCGAAACATGATTTGAATGATCAAACTGTACTCAAAATTTCAAAATGGAATCCATACAATCCACACAATTCCCCGAACCTGTTCAAGACGTCATTGATGTTGATCCCAGCACCACCGACATGGCGTACAGCGTGTGGAGCCGCGAGTACCTCATCGACAACTTGGGGTCAGTGGACGACGCCACTCAAGGCACCCAAGAGGAAAGCGAGAAAATCAAAAAGCGGATCGAGGATGCCGAACCGTACCTGATGCGCATCGAAGACATGAAGCGAAAGCCGTACAAGCATCTCATGAAGTCGCTCGTCCTGAGAGTCATGTCAGAGAGAATCATCGCGCGTGACCCCCTCAAGCTCTTCCTCAAGGGAAGTAATGTCTTTGCCAGCAAAATGGCGGCCAAGAAAAAAGGAGTCGACAATACGCCCACCCACACAAGCCTCGCGGGGGGCGTCATCTTCATCGAAACCCCACAGCAGCACGACGACTTTTACCGCAATTACGGGCGCAGCGCAGGGAGAGGCACCATCTGGACTCTGACAGAGAGACCGACCACCGCGTGCATGCGCCTCATGGTCGACCTGGATTTCAAGGGGCCGCAAGCCATCTTCACAGAGTCTATCGAGTTTCTAGTGCAGCAGATCCAGGCCGTCGTCGTGGAGTTCTTCCCCACGCGGACTAAGCACGAACAGAGGGTCGTCGTCTGCGGTGCCCCCATCAAGCTGAATCGCAAGGCAGAGACCACAACCAAAAAGACGGGCGTGCACCTCGTCTGGCCCGAACTGTACCTCAGTGCCAGAGACCAGCTCCAGATCCGATATAACCTCGTCGTTCGCATCAAGAAAATCATGGGTGCCAGGCCGCAGGGATGCAACCGATGGGACGACGTCATTGACCCCAGCATCTACACCGACTCGGGCCTTAGGCTCATCGGCACCAGCAAGGTCGTATCGTGCCCCGCCTGCAATGCAGGCAAAACCAAAAAGCCCATCGCCCGCAGGCCGCACGCATTCTCGCACCTGGTTGACGAAGAGGAAGACGAATCGACGGTCGTCACCGTCTGCCCCATCTGCAGCAACCGAGGCAGAGTCGAGGAGCGCAGGCCATACCTACCCATGATGATCCTCGACGGCAGCGGGGAGCGACACCTCAAAGCCGAAGCCAATTACAGACCCTCCGACCTCTCCGAAGCCGAGGTCAAGCTCACCGAAACCGACATCCGAACCATGCCGCATGCAGAGCGCGAAGCCCTGCTCGATCGAAGGGCGGCGCACTTCGTCAACATGGTCCAGGACACGCACATCAGGGTTCACCCGTCTCGTGCCGAAGCACTGCTGGCCAAGAACGGCTTCGCGACCCCAGCCGACGCGGTAGAAGAGCCCGACGGGAAGGAACCGAAGCACTACAAGCGCAGACGAACGAAAAAAATAAAGGGGCGAACGGGGGGCGTGGACCTCGATGAGGAAGACTGGAAAGCCAGAAACAAGCACGCCAGCATGGCTCACATCGATCAGGATCTCGTCCTGGCACAGATCAAGAAGCTGGGACAGATGCTGAATCACAGCGTCTGGGACATGCTCACCATCAGCGAAGTCCTCCTGGCATCGGGCACGGAACGCCCTCCCTCCAAGGTCCCATCGAAGAAGCGAGGCATGGACAAGCTTCCCTTCCTCTGCGATTACTTCGTGTCCGTCATCGGGCTGCAAAGGTCTCGCAGATTCTGCTGCAACATCAACGACTACCACAGCAGCAACGGCATTTACTTTAACATCGGGAGACAGGGAGGTAAAGTCATGATCGTGCAAAGGTGCCACAAGAAAGACGACAACTCCTCGCGATCCGTGTCGGGATGCCCCTGCAACAGGTACACAAGTCGCGGCCTCCAGGTCACTGACACGGAGCTGCTGCATCAGCTCTACCCGCACCTCGAAGAAAAAGCCAAGGAAACAGCGCGAGAAACCCACGCCGTGCGAGAACTCGCGTTCGATCACAAGGGAAACCCCAAGGTCGTCGCGAAGGAAACTGTGCCGCAGAAAATAGACCGCAGGTACCGAACTAGGAAGGAACTGCACGCATGCATCGCCAGGGCGCACAAGTTCCTGCATCTGCCCGAGTTTTCGGTCAGACCCTCTGAGACGCAGGCCAAGCCCAACCAGGGAATGGGCACTCGGGACATTCAGGCGATCCAGCAGCGCACGCCGCAAGCCAAGGCCTCCAAGATCCTCGCCAGCCGAGACACCAGCGTGGAACAGACGCTCGAAGGCGTCGCACGATCTGCGCTCGGCAAGACCAGCGAGCAAACGATTGATGACAAGATGGAATTGGCGCAGCAGTTTGTCGACGTCGTCGCGAAGCGACTCTTTATCGCAGGGAAAAGGACGGTCGGCTACATTTGCAAACAGGCGAAGAAGGATGCAGCCAGCTGGAACGAAGCAGACGCGTGGCTACAAACAACGGATTTGAGTCACGCGCCGCCACAGCGCGAACCGAAAGAGGATGAGGTGAAAAATTGCGGATTTGAAAAGGCGCGGCGTCCGCTTCCCTCGCACGGCTCCATTGCGGGGCGGAAGCGGCGGTCCAAATGAATAATATATTATATCAGATGTGCGAAACTTTTTGGTTCAAATGAAATTGCTGTAGACTGCCGACAGACTCTCGTCGGGCTTCAATGTGGGACAATAAAATGCAAGATCAGTCGCTGTTTTCTCCGCCTGGGCGTTGAAGTTGCGCGCGACCTCGTCAATGTGCAGCTTGGTGATTTCTTCCAGCTCTGCATCAGACACCATCGCGCGGGCGGCATCCAAAAAGTGCACCGCCCGCATGGCGTGGGACAGGGCCATGAAAGGGTCCTGATCCTGCTCGCTCTCCGCGGCCGCGTTGTGGGCCTGTCGCATGATCTTTCGGACCTGCGACGACTGGAGTGACGAGTACCTGTCCCGCTTGCCGAACATCGAGACAGCGATCACGAGCACGATCGCCCCAACCACGAGGCCCGCGTACCACAGGTTGTCACGGGTGCAGCTCTGCATGTTTGTTTCTCAGCTGCAGCCCAGATTCTGCAACTTGACCGTGCCCGCGGCCGTCTCGTCGATCGTGTATGATGCAATTGGCGTGATGAGCCCCTGCGAGTTGGCCAGCATGTACTTCTCACCGTAGTTTGCGCCGCCTGGGATCTGAAACGACAGGGGCCACAGCGGGGCCGTTTGGAATTCGAGCTCCGAGTACGACGGGTCGATTTCTTCATAGGTGGGATTTTTCTGCGCCACCCCGTCGCCAAAGATCCACTGCTTCATCTTATCAGACGAGTGCGTCGCCCAAGCCACGCAGCCTTGGTGGAACTTGGGACATGAGAAGTAGTCGTCCGCATACTGAGTCTGCTGGTAACCAGGCAGGCCTTGCGGCTGCAGCGCGATCGGGTGCACGCATTGCACGCGCTCCCACTGCACGTGGGCGTTCCCACCCTCGGACAGAGACACCACCTTGCCTTCGGCGATAAAATCAACCTTGATGGCCACGACTTGCCGAGGTAGACCAGTGCACGATCCGACGCCCAAGTCGTTCAGCGGCTCGCAGGTCTGTCCAATGTGGCATCCAGTGCACGGATGTGTTGCTGGATACCCTGTCACCTTGGTTTTATCCGCGAGAACGTACGAATTTGTGCCGCCCTTGCCGCCGAACGCCACGCTGCAGTAGTTGGCATTTTGCCCGAGAAAGTTGTTACCCGTGTAGCCCTTGACGGTGCATGTGCCCGTCTGCGGCGGGCATTCTGGATTTTTGAGCAGAGTGCACTTCTTCGTGTCCTGATTGCAGGTGAACGTGGGAGTCACCTTCAAATCACACTTGCCCTTCGCTCCCCCTGTCAATGTTTGTCCGTCGGAGAGCGGCACGCACTCGGTGCCGCAGGGGCAGTCGGGGTTTTGCATTTGACTTACCAGGGTGCAAAGCGTGGGATCCGTGCAGATACCGCTGCAATCCTGTTCGTTCCCTGGTGTGCATGAGATGTAATTCACGCAGTCTGAATCCTTTTTGCACTTGATATTGGGGGTGCCCCATGATGCTGTCACGCTCCCACAAAAAGGGCCTCCCTAGCTTCTGTAATCCCAGCCCGCGTCGATGATCCAAGTGGTGTAAGAATCACGGCTGATCTTGTCGACCAGCGGCATCTCGCAGTAACGCACCGAGTGGGTGGCGAGGTCAGCGTCGTAATCGGAAGGTTTGCCCGAAGAATCGTACGCGGCGCGAATAAGCACGTCTGGGCACCCTTTGAATTTGACCTGCACGATCTGACCCACGCTCAAGCCCATGAGCGACTGCACGTTGTTCTGGAAAATGTAGTAACCGCCCAAGCCCACTAGAGCGAGCACGACCGCCCCAATCAAAATGTCGAAGATGATTGCCCACATCGTTTGTTTATTCATGCAGACCGTGAGTCTTTGGAATGCAATGAAGCGAACCAAGAAGTGCCGTCCCTGGCTTGAAGACGTCGACGTGGAAATCGCGAAAGACATCCGACCGCAGCACGTCGTGGGGGCGAATGCGCGAGATCCGAAACCGCGAGGGGCGGCCAGCGTGTGTTACTGTTGCTGTAGAACCTTGAATCTCTGTCATCACATTGGTGAGAAATTGCAAAGACTTGCCACCGATGCGAGCGCCCTTCGCTAAAAGGCTCCCAACAAAGGTCTGGCTGTCGTAGCCTTCCTGTGCCTTAAGGTTGGAGCAAAAAATGCCCCATCGAGTTTTCCAGTACCACGATGATTCGTGGTTGTACACGTCCATGTCGATTCGCTCCAGCCGCTTCCGCGTTACAGGATCGGTCATGCTCGACATGCCAAAGTCTGCGACCTTGGCGACAAAACCAATCTACGGCATCGACAGCTTCGTGCCGTCTTCAAGCACTACACCCAGGTGCTTGGCTAGTCCCAAATTGGCGCCCCTCCACCACATGGGAGGAAACAGAGTGGAGTCTTCGTCCTTGTGCGCCGACAACCGCCCATGGGGCCGACGCAGCATGCGCAGAAACACGTTCTCAGCGTGCAAGTCGTGATGCTTTAGCTGCAGACAGTGCTGCCCCGCTTCGATCGCGAACAGAACCTGGAGCACCACAACCTAAAGCTGCATCAGCGAAAGCTTCGACGACACTTCGCGGAGGGACGCGTGCACTCGCTCGAACAAGTGGGCACCCGTCTCAAAGCTCCGCATGCTTCCGAACGATTCGACAAACATGGGACAGATCCGAGGACGGATGATATAGAAGAGGATTGCGCGGTTGATGAGCGCCTCGACTAAAAAGACGTCGGCCAGAAAATGCCCCGTGGTCTCGACCCAGGTGGCGATGCCGATTCTCGCCCTGCGGTGCGGCTGGCGCTGCATGCAGTCGACCGCCTCGATGCGGTTCACAAAGACCTTGATAATGTCGAGCGAGCCGTCGCTCTTGCGGTCGCTGTTCCACACGATCCAAGGCCGTTCCTTCTTCAGGCTGATAAGCTTGACGACGACGGGCTGTCGATCCGAGTGACAGCCAACGACCAAGGTCGGGCCGCGAATGGGAGAGCCGCCGACAAACACCTCGGACGTCTGACCCTTGCCAAGGAAGCGCTTCGTCGGAAAGGCAATGTCGGTTTTGGCCACTTGCAGCGCGCGTGCCTCCTTGGCAATGCTGAGCCGCTCAAATGGAAGAAATCGCTTCTTGCTGGGAATCGCAGGGGGGTTCGTGGGAGGATGCGAGCGCTCCATGTTTGTTTAGGTGAACGCGCTAAGCGGGGATTTATCGTGCGGTGACAAATGAATAAAGAGCAATTCGAAGACCTCATGGCGTCCACGTTCGTGTACCCAGATGCGGTCGAGCGGAAAGCAACCAGGATTGTCCGATCCCAGCTCATCAGCTCGGCCGCTCGCAAGACCATCACGGACGGTGGCACCGCGTCCACCCCGAGCCAATACGAGTACGACCTCGGCGAAGAGATTAGGGGCGTCAAGACGCTGCAGCTGGGGGACTTTGTCCTCGATCAGACCACGGACCCGCGGCTTCCCTTCGACCAATCCAGACGGCACTTTCAGATCCAGCAGGCGCTGCACATGACCGTCCCGACAGGTGTCTCGCTGGAAGAAATAACCGAGTACTACTCGGTCGGTACGCACACGGGAGAAACCCTCGCATCCGTCACGACGGCGAGCGCCGCCATGATCGTGCTGCCACCCACGCTCAATTCTGTGACGGCCGCGGAGCGGAACGCCAGTGACATCACACTCACCACGGCCGAACCGCACGGACTCGACCCCGTCTTCGACTACTGGCCGATTCACGCAGGTCAGACCAAGGTGATCGCGACGGCGTACAACAATGGTGACCCCGAGCTGCGCATCGATACGGCGACCGTCACAGACTCGGACAAGGTGCGCATTTCCGAGGCATATCTGAATGGTACTTTCACATCAGAAGCCATCGTGGCCGTCGACAACTTTTACGACGATCCCGACGGATCGTTCGTCTTCGTGCCCAGGCTCACGGTGCCCGAGTACGTCGAGGTGCTGAACGATTACTTGAACGATCTGCGGCTGTTTGGCTCCGTCTCGGCACAGTACCGCTTCCGCTTCAGCTCGCTGACTGGCGCCGTCGAGTTTTACGGCGAAACGGGCCTGACCGAGGTGGGGTACGGAACTCGAGTTGACCGCAAGCTGCAGATCACCGTCGAAAGTGGCGACGTATTCCACCGCCTCGGGTTCCCAAGCGGGACGTTTCTGGCACCGTTCTTGCAGGACACGACGCGCGAGCCCGACGGCTCGTACAAGAATCAGGCGAGCAGCGTCATGGTCCTGCTCCCCAGGGACGCCCGCACCATTGAATTGCCACAGGCCTCCTACAGCAATGTTTCGAGCCTTGTGGAAACGCTGCAGGACAGAACCAATCCGCTGTGGTTCGATCCGACGCTGCAGGCCACGGATCGCACGCTCGTGTTCGTGCAGCCGAGTGGGTCCGTCTCGTCCGTTACTGTTGACGGCGGGTGGTACCTTCCAAAGCTGTTCGCAGACAATATGACGATGCGCCTCAACAGCCTTTCGGGGACGTCTGACATGACGGTCACGTACCAATCGCTCTCGGGACAGTTCGCAGTAGCCAACACGGTTGGAACATCATTCGGCCTCGACTTCCGCACGAGCCCTCTCATGGCGAAGCAGTTGGGCTTTGAGACCGACGCGTACGTCGGACAGAGCACGTACACGAGCTCTTTGCGCGGAGTGAACGGGCAACTAGCAGGCGTAGGCAGCATGGAAGCCATGCGGCGGCCGATCGTTTGGGTTGGAGATTCGGCGGACCAGCGCCTTCGTGCGTCGTCCGAAGATATTTGGGACACGTGGTTCCTCGCGAGCATCACGGCAAGCAGCTTTTAGTATGCAGCGCAGGATAGCGAGTCGACAACGCCGCTCGTGCATCATCAACAGCCTGGTGACGTGCTGCGGCTGACGGACGGCACTCTCAGCTACTCGGCGGTCGTGTCCTTGGGCGGCGTTCCCGAATTCCCACACCAGATGAGCCTGACAGTTGGGACGGCGCCGCTTGTCGCCGACCAGGTGCATCTCGCCACACAGATGGCACGCCCCGCGTTTGTGCTCGGTGGGCAGTCAATACTTCCGTCAGAGCGGATGATCACACGAGAAGACCTCACGGGGGCACAGATCCGTAGCACGCTTGAGCCAAGCATGCGAGTTGGAGGACCAGAGAGTTACGGCGCAGCGTCGAGTCCTTTGGGATTCGGAGGCAAAGCAACCAATGTTCCAAGTGGCCACTACATTGCCCCGCAGCAGCTGAGCCTCGCACCATGTCCTGTTGTTCTCATGGAATTGCTCAAGCCGCAAAACCTGTCCAGAAAGCACATCGCGAGGACGCTGCCATGGAACAACCAGGATACCAGAAACCTGCTTGCCAAACTAATCATTACAAACGGGTTTGCGAGAATCTCAGAGGAAATGACCCACCAAGACCTGACATCCATCAAGAACGTACGGGACATCCAGGTGCGGTTCATGAACGCCGACGACTACTCGCTGGTGGACTGGCAGGGCCGCGAGCATTTCTGGTCGTTGTTGCTCAGGGTGTCGCAAGGAACCGTGGATGGACCAGTGGTTATGGGATGATGATGCATGACTGAAACAAAAACAAATCAGCTTGAGCAATTCATGGCGGCCGAGTTTATGGACGGCAAGATGTATGTTGTGGCTTCGGGACGCTTCGCTCCCGTTCCCTACCCACCAGGCGAGAATACGTCCCAAAGCACCACGCAACTCGCTGAATTTCCCATGCCGCGCAAGCTCGTCGAGACGTTCTTGCAGCAGAAGTTTGGCTGGGACCCACCGCCAACCTTTGCGGGTCAGTGGCTGGAGTTTGTGCTCGAACGCCTCGAGACCCACCGAGGATTTGCACGCGACGAAGTCAACTGCCGCATAAACGGCAGGGGACCGTTTCAATGGGAGTGCAGGCGAAAAAAACACGAAGTCAAGCAGGAAAATTTTGATGAAACGTTGCCGCTAAACAAGCTAACCAGAGGACAACTCGTCAAGAGATGCAGGCTGATGTGGAAGCTGCTTCGTCGACAGTCGGTCGACGTTCTTGGTGCCCTCATGAATGAGGAGCGTGCAGAGGCGCTCGCGGCGGCGGGAGAAGGAGACGAAGACATCACCGATGCATTTGCGCTGCTGGAACAATCGTGGTTCGACGACACTGACGACAGCTTTGCAGCCTCTGTCACCTTTTCCCAAAGACAAAATCACGCCGACGGATCTGTCACACTCAAATTCAGCCCAGCGGAAGGCGGGATGAACGATGATGTTGGAGGCGGCTTCGATGACGATCCAGGGAATGATAACGGTGGAGGTTTCGGTGACGATGTTGGAGGAGCGGGAGGCGGCTTCGACAATGACGTGGGGGGTGATTTTGGTGGAGACTTCGACGATGATGATGAAGAAGAGGAAGAGAGTGATTTTGATGGAGACTTCGACGACGATGATGAGGAGGAAGAGGAAGACGACGACGACGACGACGGCGAAGGAGGAGAAATTCTTCCCACCGAGACTGGCCTCGTTGTCGCACAGGACGACAGGGGGGATTGGACGGCAATCCCTCGGCAGGAAGCACCCACGGGTTCCGACGAGTTATACAACAAGATGAAGCGAAAGCTCCGAACCAATCCCGAGATTGGCACAGTTCACAGTCATCTGACACCGTTTTTTCGTGGGGCAGCGGTCAACAACTCCGTGAAGCGAGCCATTCAGGGCCTGTGCCGCGTCGGGAACCAAATCATCGTGCCATGGCACAAGGTCCTCGAGCTGAGGGCTGAAGGTATGCTTCCGATCCAGACCAAGGACCTCTTTGTAACATGCGGAGCCACAACGACTGCAAACGGAAGCATCGCCAAACCAAACAAGGTTATACCTGCGTCGGAAGCAGAGGCGCTTCTAGACGCAAACTCAGACCAGCAAGAAAAGAAGCAAGGAGCGTTTGGCCTCATTAGCTTTGACAACTACTCCATCGAGCTCCGTGGCTTCGTCTGGTGCTACCCGATGAATGCGACGCCGTTTCCAGACATCATAGAGAGCATCGACGTTTCAAAAGGCCCGACGGTCCCCAACCACCTTCCCTGGCAAAACCCCGAAGCTGTCACTTTGGATAACGCGCTCAGCGTCGAGTACCTGTGCGTGACGGAGCACGCCAAGCAAAAGGGCATGGGCATGATCCTTCTGGCGTACGCTCTCGCCGATCGGCTCGCGGCGGGATATGACACGGTCTTCATGGAGGTCGTTCGAGGCACGCGTCGAGCGAGCAGGGGCGAGGCACATCTGCAGGATGGCTTCTCCGACCCGATTCTAATGGCGCAATACCATTCGGCTTTTGGGATGTAGAGGACAACCGACCTGTCCGTGCACGCTCGGAACCGCGCCACGCTGGAACGGTACGTCATGAAATCGCTCGGACTCGGCAAGGCAATGACGCGTTCCGAGAAGCACAGGGCGAGGCAGGACCTCCGCCTCGCGGGCAAGGTGTTCGATTTTGCTCGCAAACCGCCGTACCTGCTCAAGATCTCAGACACGAACGAAGCAGAAACTTTGCTGAAAAAACACAGGTTGCTCCGACGCGGAGCCCGCAAGCCGTTTCGGAGCGACGACATAGCGCGAGCTTGGATGGTGCGGCCATACCCGTCGCTAGTCGAACTCGAGCTCATCGTGAAGCGGCTTCTTCCCAGGGTGTCGGCCGAGACGCGACACAAGGCGCTGCAGGGCGGTGCCGCGGAAACCCGCAGCGCTGTGACTGGTCTGACGCGACTCGAAGCACATGCCAAGAAATATTCGCTTCCCGTCAATCTGTTTCGGCCTCAAAAGCGCACGTTGCACGATCGAGATGATCTGGAGGACGCAATCTTGGTGTGACTCTCTCAACAAAGATGGTGGAGCAGTTGTACTCGACTTTACATTTGGTTGCCGCCTTTCTCGCGGGCATGATCGTCACGATGGTGATTCAGACCTGGGTCCTCTCGCTGCAACCCGAGATACAGCATCCCCGCGACACCCTCCATGGTCCCAAACTGCACGAAAAGTCACCGCCCGTGCAACGAACGGCCACGTAGGGACAAGACGGCGCCGTGATCGAGCTGACGGATCTCAAAGACGCAGAGGCTCTGTTGGATGGTAAGAAGGGAGACGGTATCCTGATGATCCACAAGCCTGGTTGCCCCGCGTGCACGTACACCAAGCCAAAGTTCTGGGAAGCATCCAAGTCGGACGCGGGACGCAAGGCAAAGTGGTACGCGTACTCGACGCAGCACGGCATCACAGGCGAATTTATCCAAAAGTACAAGTGCAGCGGCGTGCCAGCCATCTATCGATGCAAGGAGGGCAGCGAAGAGCTGAAGCCGTACGGGGGAAACCGCTCTGTGGAAGACCTCGCCAAGTTTGCAACGGAATGAAAAACACAACCTTTTCTACAAATCTCATACAAACCGACTTTTACCAACAAATTCCAGCACACGCAGCGCCTGCTCTCTGCCCACTTTGATGCCACGTGCAAGAAGGAAATCGTGTAGGCGCAGCTCGTCTTCCTTGTCCCTCAGTATCTTTGGCTGCAACGCAATCCGAGCTCCGCAGAATACGCACTCCTACAAGTGTCCCTTCCGTCTGGGCCTGCACCAGGGACGGAAGGATCCCCATGCTCGTTTCGGGCACGTCTTTTGCCCACCGTCGCACAGGAACGCCTCGGCGGCATCGTACACTGGCTTCGAATAAGGCACTCGCTCCAGCAACAACTCGCCGCGAACAGCCGAGTCGAGTCGTTTGAACAGTCGATCGTCCTTGTACCTACTGTACCAGATGGCATTGTGACTCCCCTCGTTTTGGATGAGCATCCTGCACAACTCTTTAATTTCGTCGAACGTTGGGACTGGATCCGTCTCGAGTGCAGGCTCAATGACCACGTCCATGAGATGCGCGAGCAGGCCGTCGCGTGCGCGCTCGGGACAGGCGTTGTCAACCCATTTTTTCATACTATTCAGAACGAACTCGGAGGTTTTCAAGTTCGTCTCTCCATCCGCTGAGCTGCTGCCGAGCGCTTGCTTGGATGATAGCAAGGTTCTGGGCGTCTGCTTCGGCGTCTTTTTTGATGCAGTCAGAGGTCGTTCCATCTTGGTCACGCGTCACCTTGCTGACTTTTTCGCAAAGAAGCACAATTAGGTTTTGAAAGAACGTGTCACAATCGACCGCCTTTTTTTTCGCCACCCGATCAAACTCGCTTGGATTGAAAACTTCTGCCCTGTCGCGCACCGCCACGTACACGTCTTCGCAAATTGTTTTGAGGTTTGTGAGGCACTCGTCGACGGGAGACGGAGACGTTTCCATGCGGATGCAATATGAGCCGTCGATTTGATTGATATTTTCGTCACACCCGCAAACTTTGATTCGTCACTCGTTTCAAACAAAACGCAACCAACCAATGGCGATACCATCGTACCAGTTTTACTTTCCAGAATGTGACACACTGGATGGGCTCCTCGGAACCGTGTGTGCGCAAAAATTGGAACCCGTTTGCAACCAAGCAACGGGGCAGTTCTGGGACGATACGGCCTGCACCTCTACGGAACAAGCTGGATGCAAGCTGACGCCACATTCGGCGCTGCTGGACTCTAGGTCTAACTGCAACGTGTGGAAGATGGCCCTCGGCATAGACGCCGTGAAGCGCTGGGAGAACCGCAACCGCTGCATCATCTCCATCACCGAGAGCGTCACGCAAAAGTGCAAATTCGTCTGCAAGCACAGGTGGGATGCGAAAAACTGGAAGCCCCGCGGAGGCGGGCACCTGGATGCATGCTCGGACTGGGGTCGCAAGTGTGGGATGGAAGACGTCAGACACGATTGGTCAGCGGGAAATTGTTCAGTCAATTGTGGACTATGCGGCAGCGGGTACGATAAGCCATCTAAAAAGGGGCTTCCTGCTAAATGCGACGCTTCATACAGCCAAAACAAAGACTTATGGGTTTCGGAAGACGCTGCGCAATACTGCCTCGACAACACAGACTTTGGCTGGTGGGATCGTGATCTCGGCTGCTAGCAGTACGGCGGGCTCTGGTACCCGCGCTGCGAAAAAGGGTACAGCGCGATTGGATGCTGCTTCTGCGCGCCCGACTGCAATCAAGCAGGCTGCGACGACCCCAAAGTGTGGGTGTCGTCGTCGAGCGTGTGCGATACGTATTCCGACAACCCCGCGGCGCAGTACCTCGAAAAGTCTATGCACGAGTATTGCATAGGGCCTGGAAAGGGGACGGAAGAGTGCATGTGCCTGCAGTTTCCCGTGGAAGCCAAGGACTGGTGCGATGCCAACTCGGCCCTGTGTCCGCAGTTCAGCCCCGACCTCTGCCCAATCCAGGAAATTATGTACACATCAGGAACCGATGTGATTGTTACCGAATTTTCCGAGTGCGACCCGTACGGGTGTTGGTACGGCCCGTGCCGCAGCTCCCCACACACGAGCCTGATCCCGCCGTCCATGGCAACGTTTCAGATGTCGGGGTCCTGCTCGGGCGTCTGCATCATGGCGTCGGGGCAAAACAGCGTGACCGAGCCGTCAAATGCGTCGCCGCTGCCGCCTGGCCAGTACAAGGTTAATGAGTTCCTCGTGGCAGACTGCTGCGCGTCCCCGAACGGGTGCGTAAAGCCCGCCCTACTCGCGGCGCCCGACCTAAGCCTTCAGCTGCCCGCGGACCGTGCCCTGGAGGGAGTCGTCATGTTAAATAACGAGGGCGATATTGGTACGAGCTGGCAGGTCAAGAGTCGCTCAGCGGGTTGGATCTCACTCCTCCCAAGTTATGGTTTTGTCGGAGGTCGCGAAGCCGTGCAGCAGTTGGTCGAGTGGGATCGCGCCGCGTTTGGTATCGATCCTGGGACGAACCGCACGGCAACGGTGACGATTGAGTACTGGGACGGACAGAATTCACTGACGAAGCAGACGACTGACCTGGTCTTTGCCCTCGTGCTCGGGGCATCGGTAGCACCGCAGACTGTGCAAAAATTTGGATTTGTGGGAGTGTAGGCGATGTTGGTTATTGCCCTAGTGATTTTGGCTGTGTTCTTGTATCTCGTGTACTGGCACTACTCGAGTTTGGCAGACTCATTTTCGTGAATATAGTTTAACAAGCAAATATTTCCCTCAAACTCTGACAATTACGCGGATATCATGTCCTCGCCGTCGTCCTTGTCCATCTCGCTGCCACGCGACGCAACGGTAGTAGTGGCGATGCCCCCCTCCACGCGGGCCTTCTTGGAAGGGGGCGCCTCGGCCTGCCGAGCCTCCTCGGCCTGCCGAGCCTCCTCGGCCTGCCGAGCCTCCTCGGCCTGCCGAGCCTCCTCGGCCTGCCGAGCCTCCTCGGCCCGCCGAGTCTCTTCGCGAACCTACTCGCGAGCCTCTTCCATGGCGTCGGCGCGATTGACCTGGTTGGGTGGGAACTCATCTTTCTCGTTCAGGACGTCAAAGATGTACTCCCACGTCAGCTTCCTGTCCTTGGGCCAGTCGCCGCGGTACTCACCGAACCGAAGAAAACCTTCCAGCCGATCCTTGAGCCTCACGTGGTCGTACGCATGGGCTCCCGTCTTTTCAAAGTCCACGTCGTCCAGGCCCAGCGTCTCCAGCTTGCGCTCCACGTGCAGGTCCTGGTTGTAGGCGTACATCTTCCAGCGGTACTGGGGCAGGTAGTCTTCGGCAAACCACACGATGGCCTCGCGCTTCAAGTTGATTTGCTGCCGACAGTTCTCAATCCGCTCCTCCCAGGTCATGGCCTTTTCCCCGCGATCCACACGTATTTGGTTGTCTCTCAGATGCTTCTCCTTGTGCTCATCGTACAGCCAGTCGGGCGTCTCGGGGCACCTGCGGACGTCCCGCTCCAAGTTGACGGCCAGCCGCTTCAGATTGAGCTCGTTGCCCCAGGACTCCCTCGCCAGCTGCTTCTCCTCGAGCCGCTTGTCAATGGCGGCGATGATGGGCTTGCCCGCCTCGGCTATCCGCTGCATGAGCTTCCCCCGACACTCGTTCTCGTAGAAGACTCGGTCCGCCTCGAGCTTTTCCCTCTCGGCGATCCTGGCGTTCTTCTCGCTGCTGGCGTTGATCCAGATCTTGTTCAGCTTGAGGCAGAACTGCCTGAAGTCTTCTCCCTTGAGCGTCTTCTTGAGTGTGCCGTTCTTGACGAACATCTCCATGAGCCTGGGCGGGTGCACGGGGCCGTAGTACTAGCGGAAGCACGCGGGGTTGTCCCATGCCGTCGGGGGTGGGCCCACCTTGTCTTGGAATTCCTTCCGCACCGCCTTGCCCGTGACGTCGTCCTTGGTCGCTTGCAAGTGGTCGCGGAGGATCTCCCAGCGGGTTTTGCGTTCGGGGTTGCGCCGCGGGTCGATGACATCTGGCTTGGATGGGTCGTAGCGATCACGGGTCGCCCTCACGACGATGTCCCCGTCCCCCCACGCTGCCCCGTCGCATTCCCTTTGCCCCCAGCGGTAGATCTTTCCGTGGAAGGCGTTGCCTCTTTGAAAGAACTTTTTCTGCTCGTACTTCCACATTATTTTCCTAAATTTCAGCTGTCTGGGTGTGAGCTTGGCGACTTCTTCGGGTGTGAATGCGTCGTAGATTTCCTGGCGCCACTTGTCGCTGCGCTCTTGCTCCTCTCTGCGCTCGCGTACCCCGAGAAGTTCGGCCATTTGTTCTTCTTTGAATCTCTCGCGGGCTTCCTTGCGGATGCCTATGATGTGTTCTCGAAATGTGTGTGTGGCAACTCGGTCGGCAGGGATGAGCCCATCAGCTGCCAATGTTTGCGCCGCATTCGGAGCAACGCCTCCCGTTTCTTCAGCGTCCGAGTCGCTCTCCAGCACAATGTCATCAGAATCTGAATCAGAATCTGAATCGTCGTGCGTGTGAATTCCGCTGCTTCTGAACTGTTTGGTAATGATTTTGCCGTCTGCGCTCTGCTTGTACATGGTTTGATTTTTTATGTTTGCAATTAAGCTGATAAATGAAATCGCGTGGTGTTTAAATCGCTGCCATTGCGGCCACGCTTTCGAGCGCACTCGCTTGCGCCCCCATTGCCTGCCCCTGCTGCAACATATCAAGTCCACCACCTCCCTTTTTGCCGCTCCCTCCCATGAGCATCCGTCCACCGATGAGAGGAAGCAGGATGACGGCAAGAATGATAATCAGGATCATTATGAGTGATCCCATGTCGAGCCCCCCCGTGGCCTTGGCAGTCTATGATGTGCTTTCGCTCTCGCTAGCCTGTGCGACGATGTTATTGATGCAGGCGAACTTTTGCGTCATGCTGTTGTTGGCGATGATACAGTTTTTGGCGGTGAGTTTCTTGATTTGGTACGACTCGTTTTCGATCTCCTGCACGGCATCGGCGTCACATCTAGCCTGGATGTTCATGGAAATTTGTTGCTGCATGTCGACGCTGTTGCTGGCATCGGCGACGCCAAAGTTACCCAAGCCGTTCTATGCAAAGGCGCTCTGCATGGCGGCGGCCTTGGCGGTGGCCGTGACGTTGGCGGCGTTGCTGCAGTTGACTTGCTACCACATGACGTTTTGCCCCGCGATGAAGTTGTTCTTGCAGTCGGCTTCACCGATGGTAACTCTGTTTCCCTTGATGATCTGTTCCGCTCGTCCCGAGCAGGACTCGCTTACATTAATATCGATACCTTCGGAGAGAAAAGCTGAGTTAGACGAGAAGGCGCCTCCCATGGTTCAGAGCTTTTTTGTTTATCACAGGTAACGGGCGAATCGGTTCAGGCCTCCCTCGAGCTGGGCCGATGTTGCGAAGTTGCCAGGTTCGGATGCGCGTTTTTGATTGGGGGCATACATCTGGTAGAGGTTGTAGCACCCGAGCAGCACGTAAATGGAGCCCGCTGCCAGGCCGACGGCCGACATTACCTTTAGCACGCTTTGATCGTTTTTGATGTCGCCAGGGGCGTTATCAAAGTACTTTTGCTTGTTGGCCCAGTCAACGACGCGGATGACCATGGCAAACACGTAGATAACGACGGCTCCCAAGAAGATTCTTTCAGCGGCGAGCATGAGCATGGTTGCACGTGATCAGTTTGTCTGGATATATCACGGTAAAATGTCTTTCTCGTCTTTTCGATGTCATCAACCTCAAATATCTACCTTCATCCTGTGCACTTGTTTTAAATGGTTGGGCATTAGGAGCCCGTTATATTGCGCGGTTGCCGCAGGCAGGTAGACCTCCAGGTAATTCTTGCGCAGCGCGGGCTTGAGGACGTCGTCGTAGTGCTTTCTGTCGAAAGGGATTCTTGAGATCCAGAGGGCCCTCGGCTGCCAGACGACAAAGTCACAGTCGGTGATGCCCCATTCGTCCGACTGTCTTTCGAAGCCGTCTCTGACACGGAGATCTTGAAGCTCGTCTTCTTGGCGCAAGTACCCCATGATTCCCTGCACCTAGTCAAAGTACTCGGGCTTGCACCCGCCTGGTCCTTGCCCGTGGTAAGGGTGCTTGCCGCAAAAATCAAACTTGTAAAAGGGGCACTTGAACTCGACGAGCCTCTTGCGCATGCGGCCTGTCTCGGGGTCGGTGTACTCAACGATCCCGTCGGGGCTGGCTCCCATCCAGGGGCACTCAGGGTACACGATGAGGCCGTACTCCCTGACGCGAAGTCTGGCCTTCTCAGGGTCTTTGCCCGCTGCGACGAACCGCATGCGGAGGTCTTCCTTGGCCCAAGCCTCGTAGGCTTCCAGAGCACACGGCTCTCTCTCGGTGCCCCATCGCGTGCAGGCGTTCCCGCGGAAGCTTTCCCAAAGAGCCGCCGCGATGTCTTCTTCCGCCGTCTTGTAACTGCCCCTTCCCGCAGCGGCCCCGTAGCGCGAGGCGGTGATGCGGTACTTGCGGTGTCTCAGCCACTCGGCCGAGCGCTGCGGGGCCGCTTCGATTTCCACGCATTGCTTGCGCGAAATTCGGACGAATTGCTCGTACAGTTGCTTGGGCCTGAGCCGATCGCAGGGTCGCCTGGGAGTGCACGCCTCCTTCAGAGTCTTGCGCTCGGATCCAATAAGTATAGTCTTGAGTTCGTCGTCCACTGGATCCGATCCGATGGCTCGCAGGTTTGGCTCAAAGGCGTGGTGCTTGGTGGGCGTGGAAACCAGAAGAATCTCGACCGTGTCAGCCGCGGATGGATGCTCGTGCTTGAATTGGGGGAACGTCTCGTTTGACACATGAGGAGCGTGCCTTCGCGAGATCATCGACTCGATCCCTGCCATGCGAGAAATCTTTCGGTTCGGTTGTAGCGTTTCTTCTTTTTCGTCGTCGTTGCCGTCGTCCAGGAGGAACGCGAACGAGTGCTTCGCAGGCGGAGGCGGTCGAGGCGCAACGATCGGGCTGTGTTTCATGCGGGTTCTCTTTCCGAACATGCCAGGCAAGGGTCGCGTGCTTGTCCGAGATGCAGCAGGAGCAGGAGCAGTGACAGCCTTTTCACCGTCAATCGTTTCGTGCGCGAGTTTCCCTTGTCTGAACTGGGCTTGTTTTCCTGCCACCCAGAATCGAACTCCACGCCTGCGCAGCGTGTAGTCTTCGTTCGCTTCGCAGAAGAGCTTGTCTTGAATGCCGCAGCTTCGAATCACATCGAGTGCCGCCTGCACTTCGTCAGTGTCGAACATGTCGAGGACTTCGACACAGATTGCAATCGTTCCATCTTTGCCTGCGATGTGCTGCGCCGTGGCGGCGTACACTTTCTTTTGGCGCACGTTTTCTTTGATTGCACTCCACTTCGCATCACGTTGATCAATCGGGCAGCAAATCGTCCACTTGCCCGCTCTTTTTGGCCGAACGTCGGGCTTTCCCTCAGCTACAACCCGCTCTGAACGTGGGGCACGGCCGCGTTCCATTTTTGTTTGGAGAAGTTTTTGTGTGTGTGTGTGTGTGTGTGTGTGTTCCGTTGCTTTGGGGTCGGAGTGCACGAACGGTTGGATTGGGGTAAACGCGCCTTCCATCAACAAAGGCATGTCGGAGGAAATTTCCGAGCCACGTGGAATTGAGTCGATTGTGCTTCGCGAGTTTGCCCCATGTGCGACCCAGTGGGTACAGAACAGATTGAATGTAGTTGACTGGATGGTTCTGCTTCAGACGTCGGTGTTCGTAATAGCAGTCATGTCTGAAGTGTTGTTCCGATCGTTCCAGGTGCCCTTCCTCTTGGCTTTGGTATTGTGGCGCGTCCTGGATGAGATGGTTGCTTCGTTTGCACATCAAGGCTTGGTTCCATGCGGACTGCTTCAGGGCCTAGTGCAGGCACAGTGGTCCGTGGTACTAGTGCAATCTCTGTTGGTAGCCCTGGGAGCGTCCCCGATGCTGTCGATCGTGGCAGTGTCATCGGTTCTAGTGTTTTCGGGCGAATCTCGCCCGCATCGTGCCTTTTCGGGCTGCGGCCTGTCGTTGGCCCTCCCAATCGCCACCCAACTTGGTGCGATGGGTTTCCCGTTTTTCGCTGGCTGGCTGATCATCTCAAGCATGTGCTTTTCGGTGGTTCTTCTGGAGATGGACGACGTGCGGCTGATGTTCTCCAACGCCACGATTATAAATCCTGACGGTGTCTTTGGAGAACAAAGAGAACAGGCTCATGGAGACTTTGGCGACTCCGATGCTTCCGACGGCCCGAACGACGAAAACGGTTCCGACCGAGTCAGAGTCACGGGCTGACCACGTGAGCTAGCTTGGCAAGGGCATCATTGTGGAAGTGGTGCGACGGGACCCTCACAGTGGAGAGATGGTTCCGATTGCTCGAAGCCTCCCGTTGACTGGAATTTCCGCGGGCGAGCTGGTAGAATTGGCTCGGCGAGCACGCAAGCTCAAGAACACGTCTCAGTTTCTGCGCTTGTGGCAGGTGGAGCGCAAGGAGGCGTGCACGGTGTTTCTTGGGGCTGGCAACCTGGGGTCTGCGTTCCAGGTGTGCAAAGGCAAAGGCTCGGATGGTCAGACGTGCAAGCAGTGCGCGGTGGCTAAATTCGGCGTGTCCATGACGAAGCAGGGCGTGCCCAAGTCGAACATGTGGGACGGCCTGACGAAAGACGAGCTTCGGGCGACCGAGCATGTGGATAAGCTGATGCGGAAGGCGAGCCCTCACTTCGTGGGGTATCGCGGCGGCGTGTCGTACAAGCGGCCGCAGGAGACTTCGATCCTCTTTCTAGAGTTCATCGAGTCCGTGTCCATCCCAGGGTCCCGCAAGCGGGCGGGCCATTTGGAGGCGGGTATCATGTATGACGTTTTGGCGGAAGACGACGTGCGGGATCTCATGTTCCAGACGGTCTACAGTTTGTTAGCCTTGCTGCCTCACGCGCGGCACAACGACATCAAGCTGGACAATGTGGGGCTGATGAAGTGGGACGGCGAGCCCCATTCGTATGACGCGATGGGGCGCCGCTTCTTGCTCCCCCCGCAAAAGTACATGGCCAAGATTTTGGACTTTGGTCTTTTGCACGGGCGGACTCACGCGAAGCTTCGGAACGAGGGCGTCGAAGAGGACTACGGCCTGGATTAGGAGGCACGGAGCCGCAACAAGTCGAACCTGTCTTCGTACTGGCACTCTGGGATTGGCGACTTCCCGAACAAGTTCTTCGATCTGCATTTTTTCCTGACGCAGTCGCAGGCGATTGTGAACGCGAGCGGTCTGCGCAATACGAGGCTGCACCGCGAGATCAAGGCGCTGGTGCGAGACATTTTTGGCAAGTATGCTGACCCGAGGCTAACGGACCCGACATTCCAGCGCCTGTTTATACCTGTGCAGGCCAAGATGATGCGCGACCCCGACTTCCGTCACGTGCTCCCGATCCACGTAGTGGAGCACGACTTTTTCAGTAGGTACAGGGAGAAGGGCCTTTCTCAGAAGCGGCGGGCCGAGTTTGCGATCCCGCGCGAGACGGGCAAAGCGATCCTGACACCGATCGAGGACGTGAGCGAAGACATTGAGAACTTCCGTTGATTACATATGTATCATATCAAACTTTTCAAGTGACCCGCGTAATCCCAGCGCTGTCCTCGCAATCGAAGACGGTGTGCCCGTCATCTGCCACATCTTGCACCTTTGCATTGGATGTCGAATACTTCCTCGACTGTCAGATCCCTCTCTCCCGATGCTATGATATCACGAACCCTCGCGATCTAGGCTTCGTGCGCCCGCTGAGCGAGGGTTCCACGTTCCATTATGTTGATGTATTTGATCGCACTGGCGAACGAATTCGTCCTTGCACGTGTGAATGTTTGCGGTAACATCGGCATCTTTTGGCGCTGCAACTGAATCCCACGTCGACATGGAGGCCCGCGCACGCGACGTCCCCCCAATTGTAATCTAGAGCTTCGACGTTGGAGTGAGGCATTTGGGGATGGCGATCGTGCGACTTCATTGGGTTCCGACTGCTCCACGCGGCTGCTCGGTGGAGGTGCTTCATTGGAAATGTTTGGATTGCTGCGACATGGCGGGCGTGCCCAGCGCTGACATCCAAAAGAGTACGATCGAGGGCGTGCTGGGAATTTGCAGCCTCGCGTGGTCTCGGCTCAGCCATGAGATTTTTCCCGAGGACGTGCCTGCATGCGATCACGTCTTCTTGGAGAGTCAGCCGCGTGTGAACGCCAAGATGCAGCACGTGTACTTTACGCTGCAGTCGTTTTTGATCGGAAAGTGGGACGAGCGCGGGTGTCGACCGACGTTCCACAGGGTAAGTCCCGCCCGCAAGCTGGCCGAGGCAGACTTTGCCGAGTTTCAGGCGGGGTCGAACAAGGCTCGAGCAGTGGAGCTCGGCCGCAAGCGGACGTCGCAGGAGCTTCGGCAAGACAAGGGTAAGAAGTATCGCGAGAACAAGAAGCACGCCAAGCTTTTCACGCCGATACTGCTTCGCGAAATCGCAGAGGGTGGCGATGTGCACGCGTCCTGGTTCGAGTCGCAGGGGTTTAAGCGAGACGATCTGGCGGACGCGATGCTGCAGGCCTACTACATGGGAATGCAACTCTAGCGGGCGGAGGCGAAACGCAAGCGCGCGAAACTTTTGAAAGGGGGAGTGGAGATCAAGGGTGTCAAAATGAAGTCGTCGTCTTCGTCGGTTGCCACTAAAAAGACGAAAAGGAAGCGCAGTCGCGACGTCTTTGCATCGCAGACCGAGGCGACCCTTCACGCCGAGATGATGGATCCAAATGTTCCAGTGCTCGACGACGCGGACGAGCTGCTGGGTCGTCTGGGTCCGATTTGTCGCAGGCTCTCGAGTATTTGAAACAATGCACACATTTACTTTCGTTCAAATCCGAGGGGTCCGTGCCTCGCATCTGCACATGGTTTGACCGTTTCACAAACAGTAGTCTGTCGCGTCGAAGCATGTCCGATGACGCAAGTGCGTTTTCGACGTCGGCTTATCGACCACCAACCACAGATGAGCTTGCATACGTGCAAGCACTGGCGAATCCCAAAGTGATTGACAAGTCCAAGCTTGGGTCGAGTAAACTGGACCTCCCCACCTTGAAGCAATCCATGCCACGACTGGATTATGAGAACGAAACGGTGGTCACAATGCCTTTCCATCCGTCGTCCTCGCCACCCGATGTGGAGGTCAAAGACGAAGCTGCTGCCGCCGCGACATGCACGTTCGACGTGTCTTCGTTCTACGGCTAGCCGCAGGCAAAGCCGCCACGCCAGGAAATGCCCGCGCAAGCCGAAGCAGCGGCCGCAGCTGCGGGGGCCGTGAGCGAGGGAGCCATTCCCACTCCATTTGACAGTGTGAGCCAGGCTGGTGGTGATGATGGCGGCGGGCGTTCGCGAGTTCGAGCGGCGGCGGCCCCGCAGCCGATCGGCGATGACGCCTCCCTGCAAGTTCACCAGGACGAGGCGCCACGGGAAACCGAGCCACCATCTTCTCGACACGACGACCAACCTACTTCGTACAGGCCTCGCAAGCTGTACGGCGAGGACGTGACGGGCGGGGACGAGAATGCGGACGAGAGGATTCGCTTTGAAAAGCAGCAGGCACTCGACGACCTCAAAGAAATGGAGATCCCGCACAGCCTGACGATGGACGATCGGCTGGAAGACATCGAGTTTAGGCGCAACCACGAAATCCAGCGGGCGACGATGGAGCAGAACGTCAGTTTGGCCAAGAACCTCGTGCTCAAAGGCGGGGCCATGATGCTCGAAGGGCTGAACAAGAAGTTTCTCGGGAACACTTTGCCGATCAAGGGCCTAAAGAACGTGGTGACGAGTGACGTGAACTAGGGCAAGTACGACGCTCCGCTCCGCCGCCTCTGTGCCAAGACCATGCGGACTAGCAGGATGCAACCCGAACATGAGATCGCCTGGCTGATCGGCGGGAGCACGGCGTACTTGATGCTCCAAAACCTGACGGGCGAGGCAGGCCGTGGAATCCTCGGCGGGCCAGGCGGAGCGGCGGACGCGGCCGCGCAAGACGCCAAACTCCGCGGGATGCGCCCCGAAGGCTCGTCGGACCGCAGCGCCCCTCGCCAGCAGGACCTTCCGACCTAGCAGTCGATGGACATGCCTGCGGCACCTTTCGAACGGCCCCAGCCCGTACCAGACCCCGTTCCCCCTTTACAGGAGGCCCAACGGGCACGGGAAGCCACCGCGACAGAGCGCGTGAACGTGGAGCAGCAGCAGAGAGAAGCACAAATGCGGGACTAGCTGCGTCAGGCGAGCGAGTCCATGGAGAAGCAGCGAGGGCAGCTTCTCTTGCTTCAGTCGAGACTGGATGAGCGTTCTCGTGCCATGGAGATCGCGGCGAAGCGCAGGGACGAGGAGTTTCGGCAGAGGGTGCACGCAGCAGAGAGGCAGCTGCAGGAGCGCGACCAGAGGCTGGCACGCGCCGAGGCGTTTCGCCAAGCGAGGCTGATGCAGGAAGCAGTTTAGTAGAGGCCAGTGAGAGAGGAAGTGAGTGAGAGCAGCTGGAGCCGTCAAGAGAGCAGTGGCAACGGCAGCTGGAGCCGCCAAGAAACGAATGGCGATTCAGAAGATGTGCCAGAGAAGAAAGAAGATGATGGGGTTCGTACAGTGACGCTGCAAAACAAGAAAAAAACCGCGGAGCGCCGCCGTCGTCCCGTGCCGCGGCCCCTCGCGGAAACCGAAGCAGGAGACGAGACCAGCAAGGTTGCTGAGCCAGTGACCGCTGACGATGCGGTTCAACCCCCTCCTCCCGCTGCAGCTTCCAAAGCTGTATCTGTCCGTTCGTCTTGGTCGCATCGCACGAAGCCCGAACGCCAGGCCGACGTCAAGGTCGACATTTGACGAGTGGTTTGCTCACGACCCGCTTCAGCATCCCCTTCTGCACGCCCGCACGGATCACGCTGTCCATCTCCTAAAGGAAGGGTTGTGCGCACTGCGAATGCAGAAATTCTGACACGATCGCTGCCCTTCGAATTTGCATTCTGTCTTTTGCACGGACGGCATCGTCTCGGATCGTCTAGGCGGCGACCTGTCGGACGATGTGAAGATAGTTGGGAAGCTGCTCTTCGCAGCAGCGCAGCTTAAAATCCACAAGAGTCGACATTTTGTTGGGAATCCAGACAAAGGAAATGGTATCGTCTTGTGGTTCTCGTGTTTTGGACGGACCGCCAGCGCACGGTTGGCGAGAGCGACGGTCTGCGAAAAGTGGCAAGACCTCGTGGGTGCACGAAGAAACAGGGGTCGTGGTCAAGGATCCCGCCACGGTCCCGACCAGGTCTACCTCGGCGTCTCACCGCTCCGAATGGCTTCACCCTGGCCTGTTGCACGCCGCCAAGCTCGCGGCTGTTCGTGTGTCTTGCGATGAAGCAACTATTTCTTCTCTCTGGGAAGCTTCCGACAATCCTACATGCAAACTTTGGACTGAAATGCTCAAAATACCAACTGTCAAGTGCACCTTTCGCCGTTCTGTTCCCATTCCGCCTTTCGATACATCGAAACCAAAATATACGGCCGCTGTCGTGTGTGGCAGCTTTGCCGAATCTTTCGGCCGCACCCTGCCCACCAGCGTGCAACTGTTCCGCTCCCTCAAGCAGCGAGCGCGGACTATAGTACTCATCACTCTCAGCGCCGAGGCCTGTCTCCGCCGCGGGCTGGAGCCCTTCGTGGCAGGCAGGGCGCTCGTGACTCCTTGCCCTGACTTTGAATCCAAGACACGGGCATCTTTCCCCTTCGGGGCTGCTGTCACGATTCGTGACGCCTCCCGCGAAGGGTTTGACCCCGCCGTTGGGGTGTTCGCAGTGACCGAGGCAGCAGTGCATGCGGCTGCCATGACGGCGGGCCTGGTCCCCGTCGCGTGCCACTCGGCATCCCGCCTGGTTCTAGACGTGACCGCTCTCGGCTGCATACCCGACCCCGCGGTGCGGCGCGCTATCTCTGGCCTTCGGTTGGAGGCTCGGTCGTCGTGGCTTCCTCGGCTGTTCGGGCGAAGGAAATTTTATCCCGACGCAGACGACTGGGACTTCTTTTCTCTTTTTTCGGTTCACGTGCTGTCGTCCGATTCAGAATCCATCGCAGCCAAGGCGCCGCTCGCCGCGGCTTGCCTTCCAGGGACGGGAGAGCTGCGAGCTCCGTTTCGTGGGACCGAATGGCCATTTGCGTTTGCAGGGCCGATCGTGACTTGGTTGTCAAGTTCGAGACCATAAACAACTTTTGGCCGATCTTTGCATTGCTTCCCATGATACAAAAGAGAAGGCGCAATGCCAAGTGTGAACAAGGTTTCCGCCGAAACTTCCAAGAGCCTTTTCGAGAACGAAAGCGGGGACGACGCGGACGACGGCGTGGTCTTTGGAAGGGGCAAGCAGGAGCAGCGCATCCGCTTGCCAAGCCAGTATCGCGGTGATGTCAGTGGCACGGGGGTCTCGGCGCGCGTGGGAATGCAAATGAGCTCGGAAGCGCCACCCGCGCCTATGCGGATGGCGGGGCAGGGGAGAATCAGGTCTACGGAAGACGAAGACCAAAACTTTCACATGCGACAGGCTCTCGCGAAGCAGCGCGAGTAGCTGGAGCAGGTTATGACGATCGCGAACCAGGAAAGGAAGCAGAGGCTGGCAGCAGAAAATAGAGTGCAGCGGATGTCGATGGCGACGGATAAAGCAGCGACGAATGATACCAAAAACGGGAATGGTACACTGACGGCAGTTCTCGCGATCGTGTGCGTGCTTGCAGTCGCAGGGGTCCTCTATGTGCTGTACAGACAAGGCATCTTTTCGGCGTCGGGTTCGGCCACGCCGCAGGCTGACATCGCCCCCTCGGGAGTAGCCGCAACGGCGGCGTCGGCCGCAGAGACCGACGGCCTTCAAGGTGGAAACAGATTCAACCCGAGCTTCCTGCGCATATGAAAACGACGACGACAGTCACTCACGCCTCTTCCTCGTCGTCCTCGTCTTCGTCAAACATGCCCGACAGCGACGTTGTCTTGAACTTTCGCAGCGGAGTGGTTGCACTCGATTCGGATGCGGGAGGGCAATCCTACGCTTTGCGACTTTTCATTGTCTTGGGTTTATGCTCGGGCTCGGGCTCGGGCTCGGGCTCGGGCTCGGGATCGGGCTTGGGATCGGGCTTGGGCTTGGGCTTGGGCTTGGGCTTGGGCTTGGCTTTCGCTTTGAGCTTCTTTGTTGCAGGCACGGCGCTTCCAGGGTTGGGAGCGGGCTCCGAAGGTGTCGTGTCTGCTGGATCTGCGAGCTTCCTGCGACGCTTTCTCGCTGCAGGTTTAGCAGAATCTTTGGTATCACTTTCCTCCTGTTTCTTCGGTTTGGGTTCTGCCGCAACGGCTGCGGTTGCGGCTGTGGCTTCTGCTTTGGGGGCGATCCGCTTGGTGGTGCCCGCCAACATGCGTCCGATGAAGTTGAGCAGCAGCGGTTCTTTGCCAGTTGGTTTTCGTTGGGAGACGCTGGCCATATCTCTTTCCTTGGGACGCTTCAGGTTGGTGATTTGGGTGTTGAGCGCCTCGTGCTTCCGCGTCCGAATCCCCTTAGCTTCGAGTTTTTTCCGCTGGATCTCGAGAAACCACGCGTGTGGCTGCATGGGGGTGTTCTGCACCACGACGTTCTCGTTGTACTTGACGCTGGAACCGTCTTCAACCTGGTCGCCGTCGATACTCGTGCCTCGGAAAAAGACGGCCAGGTCCTTTGGCTTGGTCAGGTCCAGGCCGTCGCGCTGGTACTGCTTGAGCAAGGAGCTTGGCAGAGCGGGAACCAGGTTCGCAATGGACACGTCGAACCAATCCATGAGAAGCTGCCTCGTGTACGCGATGACCCTGTGTGGCTTGCGCCGTTCGTAGCAGTGCCCAAGAGCGCACTGAGGCGTGCAAAATGGACCGTGCGTGCTGTAGAGCTGACGGTACTGGTCGTACGATGTAGCGCATGGGAAGGATCGCTTCTTGCTCATGTCTCTCTAGCAGTGCAGGCACGTGGTGTCTTTGGGTGCAAAGACTTTCCAGTCGTGCTTTTTCTGCACGTGCCACACGTCGTCCGTTTGCTGGCCCATGCCGATGGCGCGGTACTCGCGGTCGCGATGGGCGATCGGCGCCGAATTGCCAATGGTAACGATGGTCGCCCCGCTGAATTCGGGAAGCAGCTCGGTGAATATAGTTGTCGCGCTGTCCATGAGAAAGGGAAGAGAAGAGAGAGTTGCGGATCGAGCGGGGATGAGAGAATTTAGATTGAACCGCAAACCTTTGCATCATCATGCGAAATGCCGAACGTTTACATACTCTCCATCCCGAACGGATGGAAACGCAAACACAACGGGTTGCGCCCGAACGGGTGACACCAACCAAATCATTACCTAAAGAGCTGCTTCTCGTGCCGAGCGCGGATGCCAGGCTGGTGGCCGAGTAGTGCCAAAAGCTCAACTAGCTTTGGGGCATCGACTCGCACTCGCCGCGGAGCCCCGTACCACTGCCGATGACTCTGTCGCGGGAGCAGCTCAAGGGAGACATCCAAAAAAACAAGTCCAAGTGGCACGTGTCGTGCAAGGCAGACGGCGAGCGGTGCTTTCTGCACATCGGATGGTTCAATGATGCGGATCCGAAGCCGTTCTCAGTTCTGGTGAACCGCCGCGGCGAGGTGTTCCCCCTTCGGCTTAAAGTGGGAGACCCCAAGCTGTTTTAGGGGACGCTTCTGGACGGCGAGCTCATGCGAAAGGAACGGGTGTTTCAAGTGTTCGATTGCGTCGCGGCGGGCGGATACTCCATGGCGGGCTACCCTTACTCGACGGCCCTGGGCTTTGCGAAGAGCGTGTGCGACACGGTGTCGTCTCCTTCGGGAAGGCTGCGATTGGAAATGAAGCCGACTGCCAAGTGCTCCCAGCGCAAGCAGGCGCAGTCAATTGTGTCGCAGTTTCAGGAGCTCGAGGCGCGTGGTCAGGCAGACGGCCTGGTTTTCACGCACGAGGATCGCTTGCTGCGCAATGGTCCACGGAAGAACATTCTCAAATATAAAACTGTCCCAACCATCGACATTGGGTATAGCCCGCACACGAAGTAGCTGTGCGTGGGCGACGTGGCCAGCAACGTGAAGGGGTTGCCCGTCCGCTGGAAACCCGCCCGTCGCAACCTCGCCCTGATGCTATCCGATGATGCCTCGACGCAAGCACTCATGGCCAAAGTCGGAGAAGACACCATCTTGGAGTGCTCCATCGAGATTCGAGACGTTGCCATCGAGACGCTGCTGCGCGACAAGGGGGAAGACCCGACAGCCACCAAGCTCGAGGCCCTGGACATGGACGAGCCTGAAGACAGAGCGACTGCGCGCGCGATCAAGAAGCGGAGATTGCAGGAAACAACGACCGCCAAGCAGGCCGTCCTGTTGCCGCTTCGAGTGCGGTTCGACAAGGCATGGCCCAACACTGAGATGGTGGTTGAGGGGACGATTGCCACCGTGATTGAAGGAATCGCCGTCAAGGAGATTTAGCGTTGTTTGCAGTAAGAGAATGACATGATTTAATCAGTCATCCGAATCACTTGGCTCAAAGCTTTCACTTTCAAAACGCGTTTGCCCCGCTGCGCTTCTGTTGCTCGACGTGGGGAGGCGCAGTCCTCCAACAATCGGATGTTGCTGCAGAATATTTCTTGGTCGTGGGACTGCCGCGCGCCTTGGCGTGGGCCGAGGCTCGGGCTTGGTTTCGACGGGGCTAAGGCGCCCGCACCGAACGACGAACTGAATGTCTTCGGCTAGACGACCCAAACAAGCGACCATGACTTCATTCGGAATGCATGCCTCCCCGATACGCTCTTCGATCGCAATCTGTGCATCTCGAAGAAGCTTAAGGGCGCGGCTGGGGTTTACCATGGCCAGGCTCATGGCATGTTCCTTTATCGTTCCCGTCGCAATGTCATCGCAGATGACGTCGGCCAAATCGCTCTGCACGCGCTCTCGGTGTTCAGCGTCCGCTTTGAAGGTTTCCTTGATGGATGCTTCGAGAGATTCGATCGCTCTCAGCAGTGCATCTTCGAAGTACGTATGGTACATCTGGATCTCGGACGCCTCGTCGAAGCTCGTGGCTCGTGCGACTGCTTGCAATCTGTGACGTTCCGCTCGGAGATCGCAGGCTCGTTTGGTTTTCGCGCGGTATTTTTGCGAAAGCTCGTCGAGCTGCTCGTTGGTGAGCAGCGTATCGGTCTCTGGCAGGGCGAAGCGCCCTTTGCTATCAGCGCGCAAAGCGGACACCATCTGTTCGGGGCAGAAAAACTTGGATTGAACTTGAAACAGTTTTTTCGCGGCTCGCATTGAAGTTGGGGCGGCACGCGTGGGTTCCATGTCGGAGTTGGGGTTGAGAGTTGGGCCGTCCTTGTGCGTTTTGCCAGAGGGGGGGTAAACCTTTGCAGCTTCTCGAATCCCGACATGTCAACAAACACAGCAAGACATCGATGGCAACTTTGTCGGCAAGTGATGTACTGAAGGCTTCAATTGTTGCACCAGGGATGAATCAAGCCGCATCTGCAATGGCGGTACCCGTGGCAAATCCCTCTGCGGTTTCCTCCGCCGCGGCTCCGTCGTAGAAGATGGTTGCAATGAAACCGAGCCGTGTAGCAGCGACGTGTTCTCGTGGTGGCGGAAGCAAAGCCTCGGCAGGAAGCGGCGGCATCTTGGGGATGCTCTCGTCTCCCTGGGTGATTTTGGGCGCGCTCCTGGTTGGCGGCCTTGTACTGATGTATGTCATGTACAATCAATCCCAGCTGTCGAAGCAAATGTCGGACCTGTCGACTAGGGTGGAGCGGCAGCAGAAGGAGCTACAGGCGGGAATACATCAGAGCATGCAAGCGATGCTCGGCGACATTTCCGAATACGTTGACCACAAGATGTCGGAACGGGGTGGCAGGCTGCCGTCTCGGTCGCAAGGTCGCCTGCCCCCAGCAGTGACAATGGACTCGGCTCCGCGAGGGAAAAAGACGCCGCGGCGTCTACCATCAAGGGTGGAAGCGGCAACGTCGGCCCCTACCCCTGCGAGCGATCCGATCAATCATGAAGCAGCCACGCAAGAGTTGAATCTTCCTATGGTTCGCGCGCCCCCGTCTCGGAGAAGGGGGAGGACGACGAACCCGACCGACGATGGCGATGCAACTGCACTTCCCACGGGTATCACCATTCCAACCCCTCGGCCCGTGGGACACGAACAACCAGAAGAAAAAGCCGATGTCGCAGACGACCAAGGCAAGGGCGAGGAAGAGACAGTTGATGACGAAGAAGAAGAAGAAGAAGGAGGAGGGGGGGATGTGGACGGTGCAGCTCTTTCAGAGGGGTTTGCGCTAGCGCTCGAAGACGCGAGAGAGCAGGAGGCTGTTGTGGCGCCGCCCCGCCTCCCCACCGCTGCCTACAAAAAGGCCGCGGTTGTGCATCGGAGGCGTTCGCCGCGCTTGCAGAAGGGGAAGTAGGCGTCGGATTGAGACGCGCCAATGTTGACATGTGTGCACACTGACGTTCGTTTTGCTCACGCATTGTATTTCTAATTTATTGCATGTTCCGCCGTCGTTCTTTTTGCGATGCGGATGACGAAGAATTTGAGGATGATAGTCCTTCGGGTCTTTTGGGTCCTGTGGGTCTTGCAGATTTCGCGGATTCAGCGGCCACCGCCGAGTGGTTCGCAAGCTTGTTCGAGAGCGGGCGGGTGCAGACTTGGATCTTGGCTTCAAAGCAGCGGACTGAGCCGATCGCTCAAATCCACAAGTCGTCGTACGAGAAATTCGTCGAGCTCCTGATCGAAATTGTCCAGGAGAACGACGTCGTGCGATCGACAAACTACCAGACGATGCGCGAGGTGGAGATCCGATTTCGCCACCCCAAGCTGGGTCCTCCCGTTTTGTGCGAGCCCACGGGGGCCATGCACGAGTGCTTACCAAACGAGTGCCGTCATCGTGGAGAATTCTACTCGGCCCCTCTGCGGGTGGACGCGTGCCTTTAGATGTCACGGTTGGAAGTAGTCAAGGAGGGGGACGCCGATTGGCGCGATCCCAAGGTGCGGGAGGCGGAAGCCTCGACCCCCGCGGACAAGGCGGGCCCAGGGCCGACACCGTACAAGAGCCTCAAGCAATATCGCAGTGTACCGATCGGCCAGCCGCAGGAACTGCGCGAGGCCCTTCTGGGCATGATTCCCGTGTGCGTGCAGTCTCAGTACTGCAACTTGCATTTGAAGCAGACGCGACACGGGGAGTGCTCGTACGACCAGGGCGGGTACCTTATCGTGCGCGGCTTCGAGCGCGTGGTGCAGCCACAGAAAAACCTGCTTCCAGGACGACCGATCGTGACTGCGGAGAAGAACCGTGTGCAGCGGTCGATTTTATTCGAGGCAGAGATCCGCAGCCCGCACCCGAGCCGCGCGCGCAACACGTCGACCATGTACATGTACATCACGCGGGAGCCCTCCTGGTTGTATGTCAAGATTCCCTTTTTGGGAGGGAGCGGCAAAAAGATGACCCCCATCCCGATCACGGTCCTGTTCAAGCTGTTCGGGTTTGACACCGTGGAGGACATTCGTACCTTGGTGTTTCCCATGTACGACCCTTCCGAGAGCGGGTCCAGCTGCACGACGGAGGACTGCATCGGGGTAACGAAGGATGAGGCGAGCGCGTCGGCGATGCAAAAGGCACGCGCCCTGTTCGAGACGCAGTTTATGCACCCTCGGTTCCAAGAGTCGTTCCCTGCCTTGTACGAATGGCTCGCGTCAGAGAGCAGCTTCAAAACGGAGAAGCGCCGCCGCGACGTCCACAACCAGATCAAGGCCGAGTGCCTTCCGCAGTTTGGCAGCGAATTTGACCTTCCAACTCGCACCAAGAAGGGACTGTTCCTGGGATCGGTGGCGCGGCGGCTGCTGCTGATGCGGGTGGACCCCGCGCAGTTCCCGCCCGACTACAAGGACGACGACGGGAACAAGTACTTGCAGCTGATGCACTCCGTCCTGAGTATCATGTACCGCCAGCTGTACAATGAGATGATGTCGCAGCTGACCCATCGTCTGTACTACAAGCTGTAGCGGGAAGACCCCATCATCAACCTTCCGATGGAGGTCCAGCGGACCAATCTGACGGAGAACGCCGAGAAGCGACTGGCACGCGGCGAGGTTACGGTGCAGAAGACGAACGGCACGACGTTTGGCATGGTGCAGATGCTCACCATCACCAACATGGTCGGAGCACAGGCCCATCTTGCCCGCGTCGGAACTCCGATGGCACGAGAAGGCAAGTACACGGACGCCCGCTTGCTGAAGATGGCTTCGTTCGGCGTTCTGTGTCCTTCCACGACGCCCGAGGGCAAGGATGTTGGCCTGATCGAGAGCCTGAGTCTCGGCGTTCACGTCCGCTTCCACACGCCCACGTCGACCATGCTTGAGACGCTTCGGCGACTGCGCACGTCTGGAACCAAGCATGGATTTCCTCTGGTGGTGACGGAGGGATTCGAGAGCGCCAAGACGGCGGCCGCCCGTGGGCGAAAGGTGTTCGAGAGTGCCGTCGCTACCACGGAGCGGCTGCGCTAGGCGGCATCGCAGCTTGTGTTTTGCAACAACGACATTGTCGGGGTGACGTACGATCCTCGGCAGTTGTGTGAAGTGGTTCGCCAGGCTCGCAGAGATTGTTTGCTCCCTGTCGATTGCTCCGTGACATGGGAGATGGACGGGGTGCACATCGACGCGGACGATGGCGTTATGATGTTTCCGCTGCTTCGGCTCGCGAGCCTGCACAAGCTTAAGGAGGCTCTCTGGATCTCATTGCGCTCTGGATAGGAGCTGTACGACGTGCTGCTGCAGCACGGAGTCATGGAGCTCATTAGCACCCGCGAGGCGTCCCGCGCCTGCTACATCGCACCGACATGGAAGGAGGCGTACGAGTGCATCAAATCGGGGGCAACGATAGGATCGCCCAAGTGCTACACACACATGGTCCCCCATCCGCAGCTGCTTCTGGGTCTCTCAGCTTCGACCATCCCCTTTTTCCCGCACAACCAAGGACCGCGAACAACTTACTTTTCTAACATGAAGGCACAAGCGGTGGGCATTTCCCGCCTCAACACCATGGTTCAGGGAGCGCAGGGACGCATGGACGGGCAGGCGTATCAGATGTGGTATCTCCAGCGCCCGCTGGTGGTCACCGAAGCCGAGGTCACGAGCGGTACTCTGCCGCAGGGCTTTGTGCCCATGGTTGCAGTCATGGACGATCCGTCGAACTTTGAAGACGCCCTAACAATCCGCAAATCGTTCGCGGAGCGCGGGGGCGCCCGTGTGTCGATCATCATCACGATGCGAGAAACGGAGCGCACGGGGGCGCAGGACCGCGAGGAGGTCTGCAACCCCTTGATAGACGACCCAATCGCGGGCAAGACGCTTAATGTCGCACACGACGCCGACTATTCCAAGCTGGAAGACGACGGCACGCCGCCCGTGGGCACGTGGATTGTCAAGGGCGACATCGTCATCGGTAAGATCATGAAGACGGCCACAATGCTGGAGTCGGGCGTTCTGGCCACGGCGCGTTACGACATTTCGAAGCAGTACCGCGGGGAGGACGACTGCATTGTGGACCAGGTGATGCGAACCACGAGCAAGTCGGGACGAACCATGATCGCGGTCCGCCTGCGCACCACCCGCAGCATTCTCAAGGGTGACAAGTTCGCGTCCCGTCACGGTCAGAAGGGGACGATCGGCGACATCAAGCCCGACGTGGACTGCCCCTTTGTGATGAGCGGGCCGAACCGAGGGATGATTCCCGACTTGTTCTTCACGCCGTATGCCAAGCCGAGTCGAATGACGGGAGGGCACGACGGCGAAGGAGTCGCATCCCTGATCGCTGCCAAGACGGGCAAGATCATGAATGGGACGCCTTGGAGATATCACCGCAGGGACGGGGGGCAGACGCACGAAATGCGGGAGCTGCTGGAGATATTGCACAAGGAGTGTCAGCACGGTGAAAAGGTGGAGATGTGCTGCGGCATCACGGGGCGGAGGCTGCGGGCGCGGATTGTCCTAACCCCAATGTTCTACGTCCGCCTGCAGCACATGGTCAAAAGCAAGTGGAGGGCGAGAGACACGGGGCCCAAGACGCAGCTAACCCAATAGCCACGCGAGGGACGAAGCAATATGGGAGGCTTGCGGTTTGGCGAGATGGAACGGGACTCGGTGCTGGCACACGGAGCCAACGCGACGATGGTTGGAAGGATGGTCGAAGCCTCTGACCCGTACTTCATCTTTGTCTGCGGCAAGTGCTTCACGAGGAACGACTCGTCTGCCACCGACCTTGCCCGACAAAGAGAGCAGATCCGACAGACGGGAGGAAATGTCAACTTCTAGCCGTGGCCTTGCCAACACTGCGGGGCGTACGCAGTGGTCAAGATCAAGGTGCCGTACGCGAGCAAGCTAGCATTCGACGAGGTGCGGGCGATGGGGATTGACACGAAATTTGTGGTATCGTAATTTCTTATGCATGCAATCATTTGATACACATAGTGCAGCGCTCGATCGTGTCGAAGCATTCCTTGAGCATCCCATCGTGCCGCGACCACGAAGTGGCTGTTCGAATCCATGTGCAGCGCGCATGCGGCGATCCAAGAAGCCAAGAAGATCCAGGCGGGAAGCAGCGCGGTGCCAGACCTGCTCTTATTGTCAGCTTTCAAGGAAATCGAATCCGCTTGCGGCGTTCGACTGCATGGCAGACGCCGCCAGGCTGCTCCGCGGGCTCAGGTCAGGGTCGCGCCCCTTCTCGTGAGCGTCCATCCGCCTGCGCTCTTCCTTGGACGGGTCGGCGTTGGTGATCTTGATCTCCCGCACCGACGGTGCCACGGAGGGAGCCTTGGCCCTGGTCACGCGCGAGGCCACCGTGCGACCACTCGCGGTCTTGGCGGTACGTGTAGTTTTCTGCGTCGCTCCTGTCAGGTGTGTAAGGGCTCCCTCGGGCAGAGGCCGCTTGGGCCATGGCTTTCGCTCCCTGCTCGCTGCCGCAGCGGCAGCTTCCTCCTTCGCCTTGCGCTCCAGGACGCTCGTGATGGAATCGGAGGGCCCGATTTCGTCCTCGTCGTCGTGGTCCATGAAGTCGGACCTTTTGTCCGTGGATTGCGGCTTGGAACGGAGTCCCTTGGCCACCACCGACTCAATGTCTGAACTGCGAATGCCGCTTGGGGGCCTTGGGGCCCTCGGTGCCACCGAGGCAAGCTCGGGCACGGAATCCGCCTGGATGAAACCGCCGAAACGTGCAGATTTGGCCAGCGCCTCCAAAAAAGCAATCCTGAGCACGGCCGCTTCCTCCATTGAGCTCTGAAAGAAGCTGCGATTTCTCACGGACCTGCGCTGCACGACCGCCTTGAAGAAGCGTTCCCAAAAGACAGGGAATGAGTCCCTGTGCATGGTTGCCTTGACGTCGCGCCTCCCAGGCTTGTAATCTGGGTGCTGCTCCGCCTGCGACTTGATATACAGCTTGGACACAGCCAGCCAACGCTTTTCCGCGTCGGGAATCTATTCCAAGATGGCCCCCGTTTCTTCTTGTCGCACGTCGGCTCCGTAGTCAGCCGCCTTGGCTACGACCGCTGCAAACTCGGTGTCGTCCTCGTACGCGTCGTTCATGCGAGAGAGCCCGCTTGAGAGGACTTGGCTCGTGAGGTGGAAAAAGTCCGAGATGAGCGGCTGCCTGAGGGCACCATTGGATTGGCCGTATCCTGCTTTCTTCATCAGGCCGTAGACATGGGCTTCCATGTCACTCATAACTTTCTTTTTGTGTGAATGCTTTCGCAACAAGAGCAAGATTCGCGTTTCTGTTTCGGGTCAACTCATTTCGCCGTTTTTACTGCCACCGCCGCCACCGCGCAAAACGAACGGCATGATCCACACGGCGGCCGCCGCCATTCCTCCCCAAACAGAAACCTTGATCCAGCAAAGGCGGGGCTCTTTCACGGAGCCGCGTGGCCTGTCTGTGAAGACCATGGGCGGCCGCAGGATCCCGAGCAGAGCGATCACTAACAAACCCGTCGCCAGCGCCATCATTGGCCTGGACTCGCACAACTGTTGCAAGCTGCTCCCGAGTTTCCCATTTCCAAGGACCGTATTCCGTTCGCTGCGCGCTTTCTGCGCGGCTTCCTCCTACCAGGACAATGTCGCAGCCTCTGCATCCGACATGTAGTCAGCTCTTTGTTCTATTTTGACAGCACTTTCTGCACGTCACGACTACGGGCTGGATTAGGTGCGGGTGAATTTCTACGTGGGCGTTTCCAATTAGCGTCGACGTCCCGCATACAACGCAATCATACAGAAAGGTGTCGCTGTCGACCACTAGCTTGTAGGTGCCTCCCTCCACCTTGACGCATTCCTCATCATCTTGTTTGTCGCTGCACGATTGAATGTTGAATTTATCGTTCGATCCGCCACCCGTCTTGCTGCAGATGTCGGAGGATTCTCGCGTTCGGTTCTGTCGGCTCTCCATTGCCCGCGTCATTTTGCGAGCGAGTTCCATCGCCTTGAGACCACGGCCGTGCGGCGAGCTCGTGTCAAACACCATCTTCTTCTTGCCCCTTCCTCCTCGCATCTTCAACCTGAAAGAGGAGTGTTTGTTGGTGGACGATAGTTTGGTCGACAAGCAAAGCATGCCAATGTTTCCATTTCGCTCAACACAAAGAGACCCTCCCTCCAACGGAACTTCATGCACTCCTCCCCGTACGACGAAGATTGGTCGTCTTCGTGTAACTCGTCGGCTGATTCACCGTCGCCGCGCGAGAGAGGACCTCCTCGGCCCCGAGGATCACGAGGATCCCGACGGTCGCGGTCGCGATCCCCCTTCCGACGAAGCAATGCCCGATGCCACGAGAGTGGAATCGGCACGGCCTTGCATGCCAAGTACACTCTGATGCGCGACGTCGTCAGTGGCCTTGGCCAGCACGACGTGAGCCATGTGTTTGGAACCGCCGAGAAGACAATCACTAACGCGGGAACGTTCTTTCCCATTCTGGCGATCGACGCGGCGTCGTTCGCGATCGGCAAAGCGGCAGCGGCGATTGACTTTTCGGAACTTCACCCGCAGCGGTCTCGTGGCAGAAGCAGGCGCTTGGCCCATCCGCGGCCGCATGCGTCCACAGTCGTCCAGCCTCCCAGCCACCTGACGTTTCAAACTGTGTCAGCATCGACAGAGGGGCGTGTCGTGTCAACCGTGTCGTTTGTGCTCGCCTCGGACGACGACGACGGTTCTTAGACCAAGCATCGTGGGACGGTGAAACTGCGGCGCAGCGCGCGGCTTCAAGCCATGCAAGGATGAGGTAGATATCTCAAGTAAGAAACAAACTCGAGCATGCCAGGTGCGACTCCAGTCAACTATCTGCGAATGATCCCAGCCGAGCAGCAAGCAAAATATTTTGGAGACACGGGTGACTATGCATCCTTTGGGGTGTTTGGCGAGGGAACTTGTTTTTTCCATTCGGTGCTTGCTGCCATGAACTACAAGGACTACCTCGCACGATCAGACAAGGAAAAGAAGGAGCTGGCGTACGAGTTCCGATGCAAACTGAAGAAGACGTACGACTCCAAAGCACACAAGGCGCACGCGTGCAGCAGCGTGGCACCTCGCAAGTTCGACGACGTCGTCGCCGACTTTTGTGACAAGAGCGCCTGGGCCGACGAAACGATGATCCGACACATGGCTTCGCTCCTGGGCATCAACATGATCTTTGTGGACGACGAGTCGGACGCGATTTACTGCGGTGTCAGGGGAAAAGAGCCCTTCAAGGTCACGACAATCGTGGTTCGATGGGTGTCCAAATCTCATTTTGAACCATTTTTTCGGAAGCAGGCCGTGGACCGCAAGCGCAGGCGAACCGCCATTCGTGGCATCTTCGATCCCGTGAACGACGCGCAGGACAGGGCGATGGTTCTGCACCTGATGCGAGAATATGCGCGGCAGTGCAAAACGTAACGCAGCTTTCTCAGTTCCGCTCGCTCGCTCGCTCGTGCACCTTGTGTCACTTCTCCAAGATGCCCAAAGTCAAGAAGGATCACTGCAAAGAAGCCATGAAGCGCATCGCCACCAGGAACGCCAAACCAAAAAGGACGCGCGCGACAAATGCAACGAGAAGGTTTCTCGTTCATCAGTTCTGGTGGCAGCGCACCTACAAGGACACCTTCCTGCCCACCGTGGTGGCGTCTGCCCTCAGCCTACACAAGGCGGGAGCGCACGCGATCCTTTGGGGATTGCAGAAGCGCCCCTTAAACCTGCCGTCGTGCATCGAGTTTCGAGACGCCACAACGCTCGTCGGGAAAGAGACGTTTGATCGTTTGCATTCGAAGCGTCGCTGGTGCCTCGAGCAAGTTTCCGACTTTATCCGCATGCACGCCGTCTACGAGACGGGAGGCGCCTGGTCGGACAGCGACAACATCGTCTTGCCTGGCAGGTTGATCAAGGACGTCTGGGACGAAGACCTGTGCTTGGCTTCGTGCCCCCAGAAGCTGCTCGGTTCCCATGCCCCAAAGAGGAAGGAGTGCGAGGAAGCAGCCAAGACTAACCCCGAGGAGTGGAAATATTAGGAGCACTTGCGAGACGGCCGCGCCCACTTCATCAACTCGTGGTTTCAGGTCGAACAGCCCAAGCACTCTCTGATCCGCGCAGTGTTGCAGAAGTATTAGGCAATCGCGAGGCGTGGAGACGCCCTCCCGCGCCGAAACACGCTCATGCACGTCTTCCGAGACGTGATTCAGAAAGAAAAGGCGTGCGCAGGGATCCGCCCTCCCATCGTCTTCTCCCCGATGCCGTGGTTCGGATCGAGCCTGGCGCGGCTGTGGTCGGGAGAGCCCGAGCCCAAAGCGACGTGCTTCGGGTGGCCCGTGCCATCGTGGGACGAGCTCAAAGAGGACGCGCGCTGCTTCTGCGTGCAGGTTCATACGTCCAAGCCGTGGGGACCCGACGACGAAGCGGGGATGAAAGCCCTGAAAGGGCCGCTTGCCAAACATTGCGCGGCAATTCTGTTGCAATACGCCGCGTGATTCATTCGCATTTAAGAAATTTCTGCAAAGCATGGGTCATTCCAAGCGCCTCCGCAAGGCAATCAAATTATATCCACGCGCATGCGAACGGTACCACGGGACGGTTCCATGCAAGATGGTGCTCATTCGCACCGAGTCTGCGAGCGGATTTATCTTTGTGTACGTGGATCCCGCGCGAGCGGCTACCATGGAAAGGGCATTCAAGTTAGATACAATTACTTTAAAACGCAGGAACGAGATACTCACGGTTCGCTTCGGGTTCAACTTCGCCCGCGGCGGAGGAATGACGGGAGAATGCGGCGCTCCCGTGGAGGGCGAGAGCTGGCGGCGTCTAATTCAAAACTTGGTCAAGCAAAAGAGGGAGCGCCCAGCCGACGGCAAAAATGCTTGGTTGCGAGAAGCTGTGCTCGAGACCATGCCCGCAGAGGTCGAAGCAACGATGCTGAAAGTGCTGCGCTAGCTTCGCGTCCCTGCTTCGGCGGTCACGATCAAGGACAGCGTCACAGAGTACATGGTGTTTCGAGATTTGACCGACACGCCAACATTTACATGACTGCATTTAATTTCTACATTTCCAACGTGTTATATCAAATCGTGCATGGTAAGAGCCATGGAACCGCCACAAACACGAAGCGCATTCCGTCCCATCATCCACTAGGCTCCCTCGAAGCCCGCTCCTTTTGTGAAGCGCCCTGTGCTTGTGCTGCGATGCTCATGTGACAGCGACGGCCCGCCTCCCCGCGTGATCGTTGAGACGGAGTGGGTGCAGGGGGCTCTTCCCTTGGATTGCGTGGTGGCCAACGGGACGGTTGGCATCAAGCTACTGGAAGCAAAAGAGGCAGACCAGCTGGAAGACGCCGATGACTCGTCGAAACGCGTCACGATCATGCTTCTTTGGAATATGCTTCGTCATGCATGGTGCGCGGACGCAACTTTGGTGGCGGCAGCCGTCGGGGACACTGTGTCTGGCTTCAGCGAGGCTCTTGTTTTTCGCGGCGTTCCTCGGATCGGGCTGACGATGACGAAATACTCTACAACTGCGAAGTTTGAGGAATTTCGCACAAAGATCGAAGTGGCTTTGAACAAGCTTTTGGGTTTATTGGAGCGCGCAGTGTCAAAGATGCCACGGTCGTTTGAGTGCGAGAGCTTTACTGCTGACAAGAGTAAGCTTGTCACTACATTGGGGCGTGGGCGGTTTGAAATTTCGTGAAAAAGGTATTTGCTTCATTTCAGTTCCAGCGTGGCAATCTCGATACGCTTTCCAATCAGTCGTCGCTACAACAGTTCGACCTTGCACTGCGCCAGCCCGTCGTCGCCTCCCGCTTCTTTGGCTCGGCACGCCGCTTCCTTCTTTCGAGGGTTGACGTTCCTGCGCTCCTCCACGGAAATGCCAACGAAGCGAAACTCGTCCTCAATGCTGCACAGTCCTTGCCTCCGCGTGGGGCGAACAAAGGTCTCGGGTTTATGACCGATGGCCGCAAGTCGGTGTGCCAGCACGTCGTCTTCCCCGCCCCATCCCCACATCTGGTTGGGAAAGCCGTTGCACCTGGCAAAGTCGTCAGCGTCCACGGTGAGAGCGCCGCCACAATATGTCGGATACGAGTAGCGGTCCCACGCCCACCCTATGTGCACAGGTCGTGGCCGCGGCGCCCTCTCGTACAGATCAAGACAGTCCTGCACGGCCTTTTCCTTGCTTGGGTCTTCCGTCCCATCTATAAGGGACACGTCTCCAGGCAGGAGGTCGACGTCGTGGAAGCAAAGAGAGTCGAACTTTTGTCGGACGGCCGCCTGGGCCGCGGCATTCAAGAGCTGCCCGCGGTTGAAACGCCTGCCGTCGTTGGATTGCTCCGCCACGATAATCTTGTAGTCTGCCAGAGGGCTTGCATCGCTTTCGAGAAGAATGTTGAGCAACTGGGACACGGTTCGCAGAAACAGCTAAAGCTGCTCTGCGCGCCGAGCGATGGTTTCGCCAGTCGTTGCTCGGAACGGAACGAGGATCGCAAGGCGGACCGATGGTCGGACCGACGGTCGATCTGCAATGGCCGAACTCGTTTCCATGTAGGATGGAACGATCGTTAGTTACTTCCTGCAGGATGGCACACGACCTGCCAAAGTTTACAGTTGCATCACGAGGTTTCGCCGAACGCCGTCAGCTTGACAGCTTGGTTGAATTTTTCCTTCCATGCCTCGCTGTCTTCTTCGACTCGTTTCGCGAGGACGGCTTCCTTTTCTTTTCTGCAGTCGTCGAGGCGATTCGTGTAGTACTGCCGAGGGACAAGCATCTGCTCAGGAACGGTCACCGAGTCGGGCAGATGCTTGGTTTCCTCCAGGGTTCTTCCCACTGGAACGACGACGATCTGTATGTTGTCGTCGCTGCTCGTGGTGTCGATCTTGTGCAGCGTGACCCTTTGCGGAGTGCTTTTCTCGTCGGCTCCAGGCGGAGGCAGCATGACCATGTCGGTGCCGTATCCTGCATCCCCGTAAAACCCACGCTCGAGCGGCTCCTTTGGAGGACACTGAAACTTGAGAAGCTCGAGGTTGGTGGGGACAACCATGCACGGGGCGAGCAACAGCTCTCGGAACGGTTCTCGCAGCGTGCTCACCAGCGCCATGTACTTGGACATGCCCTGCAAAATGCCTCCGTCGTTCCACCTGCGTCTGCGAGGGTCGTAAAAGAATACCTGCTGCCCTATCTGCCGCTTCAAAAAGTCGACGTGCGCGCAAAGAGACGACGCCTTCAGGCCCATGGTGTGGAACGTCCCCAGGTCGGTCCTGGGTTTTCGCATGTCTTCTTCTTTTTCGTGCACGGCGTCTGCCATGCTTACCCCGTGCAGGTTTCCCTTGCCGTCCAGCCGCAGGCCAAACACGTTCTTGGCGATGAGACGAAAGCGGGCGGTGTGCCTGATTGAGTCAAGGACGATGCACTCCCGCACGGGGTCGGGAGTGGGAAGCGTGTCAGAGCAAGCGAGGGCAAAGACGACATGGACGAGCTGGTGCTCCAGCTGGACTCGCATGCACTCGCCCGCCGAATTGCAGGCGACGCCCGCGATGCTTGGCTTCATGGTGGGGTCACCGAACGTGAATCGACTGGGAAAGGTGACATCCAAGCAGAGGTGAAGAATTGGTTTCTTCTGCGAGAGCTCGTCCCCAAGCAGGTCGATGGCGCCGTAGCTTCCGACGCGATTTTTGGGAAACCCTCTGCCGCGGTCGATGTGCACTCTGACTTCCCATTGCTTGACACGCAGCGCGTCGAGGATGGCACCACCAAAGAAGTTTGCGTCATACGCCCGAATCATCTGCAGCACCTCAAGGGCCGTTGGTGGGCTGCCGTCCGACGCGTCGAGCGACGGTCCGATCGAGCGGGCGTTTCGTCGAGCCTGCCTGATCGCAGCGGGGGGCGAAGGGCGTTCCAGCAGGTCGCGGCAATCCAGAACCCGTTGGGGGGGATCTATCTGTTCCATCTCAATCTTTCCCTTTGTTGTCTCTTTTTGCTGCATAATGCCAAATAAAAAAAGAATGTTTCGACGGCGACTGGAGAGCGTCGCATAGAAATACGGAATCGCAACGGCTGATGGGTTTGGCGACGACGACGCCGCCCTGGTGGACGCGGTCTTTACCAAGGCAATCGTGTACGAAGGGCGGAAGCGGGCCCCTGCCCTCGATGGTGGCAGTCACAGCCCGAAGCGCAAGCGCGGGCGACCGAAAGGGAGCACCGACGGCTACAAGCGGGTACGTCGCACCAAACAACGAATAAAGCAGCAGTAGCAGCAGGAACTGACACAGCTACCACTTCAAGGCGGCGAGGTCAAGATTGATCAGAAGGATCGATTCGCTGTTCCGAGCGTGGACCTTTAGCAGGACTTTCGGTAGCGGTTTGTCCGTGCAGTTGAAGCGGAACTCCCCGCGTGTTAGGCCCGCTGCACCACGGTCGATTTAGCCATGGATAGTTGCGCTGTCGTTGGCAATCGTTGCATGAAAATCGCGTCGGTTCGGCTTTAGAAGACCGCGCTTGACCCGAGAGGGGGCGACGACTTTCTGCGCGGCTGGATCAAGAAATAGACGGGTGATGCGGAGCCCTGCTGCTTTGTCTGCCCGCGTCACTACGAGATCATGCTCAAGACGGGTCTGCAAGATCTTATTGAACGTGGCATCATTCGAACAGAGGCAGTCAAGAACGGAGCAGCGTCTGTTGTCCGCGGCATGCAGCAAGAACACCTTGGCCTGTACTGGGAGCTTCTCGGTATGAAGCAGCTCGACGACACAACGACATCGTTTTCTTCTCACTTGAACGTAGCTCTGCAGCCACAACTGACCGATGAAGGCAAGAATCTCATTCCTTCGTATTTGAAGCAAATGACCAAAGACGACATTGTTGCGGAAACTACGGGGATGCGTCGAGATGCGTAGGTATATTTGGGCGAGGTTGCGACGGGGTTGACGACGGCAGTCGCGCAGGGGCTTGGAACTATTCGGGTGGTGGACGATAGCGTGCTGACTAGAGACAGGATTGTTCGAAGCAGTCTCAAGCCGCTTTCTCCTCTCGATGACATCAACATGCCCGACGACAATTACCAAGAAGCCATGAAGAAGCTGCTCGAGCGCCTCTCTAGAGATTCGGGGGGCTTTGGGACGTTTTTCATTCGGCGGTTCGGGACCTTTCTGGCCTCGCAGCTCACCAATGCGCTGGTCGATGGCTTTGATGACCTTCCTCGAGAAATCGCAAGCGGATCGCCGACCGCCGCGTTTCAGCTGGCCCTGCAAGAAGCGAGCAAGCGATCTATGTCTCTCGACCGAGAGAAACACTTTGAACAATCCATGAAGGATCTGTTCGAGAAGTACAACATCGGCGACGGAGACGCACGCACGAAGCGATTGGCTTCGACGCTGAAGCAATCCCTTCAATGGGACGGAACCACGTTTGCTGCGCAATTTACAGCCGCGTCCATCCAGGAATTCGAACAAACAATGCGACGTTTCGAAAAAATAAAAAATATCCCTCATGCGCTGCTGTTGTTCGGAGAGCAAGCGGCTCCGTTCATGTCATCCTTGCAGCGGTCTGTTCAGGTGGCACGACAAAGCAAAGACATTTCTGAAGAATTTAGACATCTGGATCTGAGCGCTCTGGTTGTCGTGGCACGGAACCTGTCCGATGCTTTGTCGCGCGGGATCGTGGAAGCAAATCCTATTCGTCTGACCACCGAACTTGCCGAAGTTGTAAACCTTGCTGCCGCCATTCACAAAAACGTTGGGTTTGAATAGATCCGCGATCTTTGGATCGGAACAGACAATCTAGAGTGGGTTAAAAAAATTTCGCATCCGAGGTCGGAAACGTGGGTGTTGTCCAGGTTGATTAATCCAACAATAAATGAGGTTCAGGCCACGGTTCGAAGCGTGACGGCCCGAGAAGACCAACTTCTCGATCCAATGGTTCTTGCGGGCGCCGTCGCACTGCTCGAATATCTAAATATGGCGCTACGGCTCCCGCCCCAGGCATTGACTCCGTTGTTCGCGTTTCATTAGGATACCCGCTCAGGTTTTTTTGAAATGCAGAGCTAGGGGCAACCAAAGACGCGGGACCGCCCACTGGAATTTTTCCAACGTGATTACGTCACATCGGTCATGCTTGGAGAAGATCGAACAGAAACTCACGAAGGAATCGCGCGAACGCTTGCGTTTCGCAGCCTCATTGACACGGTCGATGGATCGCGATCGGACAAAGACATTTAGGATACAGCGACGGCTGCCTATACGGAAGCGTTTGCCTCGTTCTTTATCAAGTCAACAGTGGAAATGGCTGCTTTCGTTGACATTGTCAAAGATGGTTTCGGTAAAATTCTGTTGAAGGTGCGCGAAATTCTAAAACTAAAAAAGGGTGAGAAAGTAGAACGGGACCACATGATAGCGCTCATGCACGCAGACATTCTCATCGTCGCTTGCACCACAAGTCGTTCGTACTCTACGCTGCGCGAACAGAGTGCATCAGTCGGGGACGAACAAATCGTTGGAACCGCAAGTGGCCTCTTTGGCATGCTTCAAAACGGCACATTGGATGGAAGCAAAGCACCGCTGCAAACAGTTGCCGTCTCAGAGGAGGTGGCAGGCGATGGAAAAATCGTTCGTACTGATTTTATAGGGAAGGTTGTTTTTGCGTGCGCCGTGCATTCTATGTTTGGGAAGGACGACATGGAAGTGCAGACCCGTGGCTGGCAAGCTTAGCGCTAGATGCTCGATAATCTGACGCACTCTCTAGGCGTCGACACCACGCTGTACGCTGCGTTTTCTTTGCAGCCAAACGGAACTCTCGTCCCTTTCCCAATGCTAAAGCTGTTGAATTTTCGAGATTTACAAAATGAAGTGGATAAAATGAATCCGTCCGTTGCAGCACAAGCGGCGTCGGGAGCTGGGACGGCCGCTGCTTCATCCCACGATGCCGTGCAAAGCAAGATGTTTGTGATGCAAGGAATCATTCGAGCCGCGATGCAGTTCTTTGGCATGTTTAGCTCTCCTGTTCAGGGCAATGTGTGGCAGAATGAAGGCCAAATGGAAAGAATGTTTCGATCAGTTCTTTTGCCATGGAAAGCAGCGTGCGATGCAGAAGCTAAAGGGATATGGGACGTCGTTGTGAGCTTTGCAATCGCACTCGGTTCACTTTCTGCTAAAGGCATTGCGAATGCTGACGCTTTGCGGTGCTGGACACTTGCGGAACCCGACGGGGAAACATGTCGTAGCCATATTGAATTCGCCCTGACGAATCAAAACGGAACACCAGGGGTTGACCTTGATGCTCTGCTTGGGATTGTGAATCAACCCGAAGCGGGTGGAGCTCTCAGAACGATTGACACTCTTCTTGGTCCTCCGACAGGCGGACAATTGGCAGCAGCAGCAGCAGCAGCAGCAGTGGCTGGAGATGCCTTCGCGACCTCGGGCATTCTCGGACGAGCACGTCTCTTGAAGTCGTTTCTAGAATCTTCTGGAAATAAAAGTGCAGTCCTTCGGTTTGCGGCCTTTGCCATCCGCTTTGCTCTTTTGCTGGTGGCCACGGCCACGGTTCGACTGCCGTCTTGGGTAAAAGCCCGCATCGAAAACGCCTTGCCACAATATGACTCGCGAGAACAAAATCCCGAAGCAGATGCGGCGGTGACGACAGCCAAGTATCTTAGCGAAGCCAACCTCGCAGCGGAGCGACTCACCTTGAATGGAATTTCGGGAGCGCGCCAATACGTCTCAAAGCTGGCATCTCACTTCACGACGCTTGGAGAATTCATCGAACTTCACCGCTTGTCGGGAGCGCTGATGCAACTAAAAGCAATTCAAGTCGATCTCAAACGACTCGTGAATTCTCGGTTGAAAACCGCGCTGGTTTCCACTTCGGATGTGCTTAATGTGAATGAAGTCGCAGACTTTTTCGGGTTTCGTTGGGACGATTTTGCCAGTCCATCTGCCCTCCTTGGCAAAATCCGCGAGATCAACGACTTCTTGGATCCTTCCATCATCTCAGACGCCGAGCTGAGCTTCAAGATCCAAGAGGCGTTGACCAAGCTGATGGAGCGCCCCGAAATCACATCCAACATGGTTGCGTTCTCGGACACGGACAGGCAGAAAATCGCCGACCACGTACTGGACGTCGCGTCGGGTGCCGAATACTAAGCAAAAGGTTTTGTAGTTCCATGCAAAAGATCGAGGAAGTCTTTACGATGCCCGACACGAACCTGTGCACGCACTACGCCAGCGGCGGGATCGAGGTGAAAGCGTCGTCGGTGCACGGGATGGGATCGTTTGCCACCGAGAGCATTCGCAAAGGAAGGCGGGTCGGAAAGTACAGAGGCGTCGTCATGGACGGGATACAGCACTCCATCATGTTCTCGGGGACAAAGCGCTCGCTATACTCCCTTCTCGCGTGGGAGTCGCCAAGCGGAAGGCTCACCCTGACCATCGATTCCTCGGACGACGCCTGCCCCAAGCACCTTCAAAACTGGACCAAGTACATCAACGACTATCGCAACACGGGAAAACAACCCAATGTTCAGTTTGTGGGCCCCTCTGCGAGCGTCGTGACCCTGCGCGACATCGAAGCTGGAGAGGAGCTGCTGATCGACTACGGGGAGCAGTACTGGACGGGCATGCAGAAACAGACAACAACGAAGCAAGAAGAGGGAAGCGCCTTTCAGGCAAGCGTGCTGGAGGGTGGCTATTGCTTGCTTAAATCCGCGCCATCCGCGTAAATATTGGCAGGTTGAGTTTTGCGCGGGAGACTATAGAAACAAATTATCATGACAGAATGCGAGTACGACGCCGTTGCTGTGCCAACCGTGTTTCCAAATGGACTGACGGCCCGCGACGAAGCAGAGATAGGCGTGAGTGCGAGCAGGTCGGTGTCCAGACGCCCTCTGCAACAAGAAACATCGAGCATTTCACCCTTCACCGCGGCGGTGCTTCGAGGATCGCGGAGCCGCCAAGGGGCGCAGCTTGCGCCGCATATGGGGGTATTGCTGAGCGAGCTCGGGCGGCGCTTTCGCCTTTCCACGAGCGAAGCGGAATTGGTGGAGGAAGAGAGCGCCATCTCAATCGCGCCAGATCGCAATCCGAATGAACTTGAATGATGAGAAGTGAAACAAAGAAGAAGTGAAGTGAAGTGAAGTGTAGTTGAGTGTATTGATGCACAACGAACAAATTGTTGCATGCGCTGCCTTGCTCGCACTCGTAATCTTCCTCGTTGTATACATCCAACGCGGCCGCGGATCGTGCGCGTGCGCTGCCACCGCAATCGTCACAAAGCAAGACGACCCCCTTCGCGCCATGCGAATCACCTTTCCAACTCCCGAAGAGCTTGATTCCATCGAGGGCGGCAGCAGCTGCCAAACGTCCGATTGGGTCGACTCGCGGGCGTGCAACAACGCCTGCTCCAACGCCAACAAGGTGCAGCAGCGCAGGCAGCTGTCGCCTCCAGGCACATGCGAAGGCGTCGCGATGGTACAAACGATTTCATGCCCCGACGGGCCGTGCACCTGCTATAAGCAAAACCTGCTGGAGCTAATCGGCCCGAACGGAGGAAGCTCGAACGTTACGTTCTGCGGCGGCGTGTGCGAGAACGCACAGCAAGGGCAGGAGTGTCGCGTCGGGTGTCAAGCCACCAACAGCCAGGGGGGCTCGCTGACGGTAGTGGGAACGCCCAGATTCACCTGCCTCAAGACAACCGAAGGACGTGCCGCCTGGGTGGGCGATCCTGCGGGCCCCTCTGCGGGCCCCTTTGCGTGCGCCATTGCGCCTCCCAAGTGCGACACACCCGCGTTCCTGAATGCGTCGTCAGTCGTGCTTCCTGGAAGCAAGTGCACCGACGCGGGCGTCGGCGACGTCTGCGCCATCGCGTGCCACGTCGGAACCACCCCCAGCGGGGGGATGAACCGTGCCATGTGTCAGGTCGATGGGTCTTGGTCGTACGAACGGCTCGGGTGCGTGCCTCAAATCTGCAACGGCGGCGGAGGTATCGACTGCACGTTTGAGTGAAAGGGATCAATCATCGAAGACGACCCCGATGCCCGCTTCGATGACGAGCGTTTCCATGGATACCCACGCAAACTCGTCGAGCCGCCCCTCGCGGGACAGCAGGGTATCGGTGACGCCGCGTCGCGTCGAAGGCTTGCACCCCTTAAAGGCTCGGTCCATGTACGCCTCGAGGCGCGCGCGGTCCAGAAGGCAAAAGGCCGAAGGACCCACCCGCTGGGCGATGATGTGGGCGCGACCCCGAGCCCAGCCAGGCATGCCCCTGACATTCTTCGTCTCCACTAGCATGAACTCGTGCTGCAGCTGCCCCCCGCGCTCCAGCGCTTTGCGGCCCTTGACGTCGACGGCGCAGCACCGAGGCTTGGTCGCGTGCCGCAGATAAAAATCAATGTGCTTGTGGATGTTGTCGGACTTGGACGCAGGGACGCATGAGCCAACTGCATCCAGTCGCTCAGGCACCAGCGTCGCGAAGAGCTTCTCGGATGCGTCGCCCTCTCGCTAACACGATCCCGTGCGGTCCTTGCCATGCCTATAGTCGCTGGCAGAGTCGCCGCGTCCTGTCGAAGCTGGAGCCTCGTGCGGCGCCCACGGCATCGGTTGTCTGCACAATGGCGACAGCTTGGCAGCAAACGCCTTGGCACGCTTGTCGGTTGTGCCCTGTGGCGTGCTTTCTGCGTACGTAGAGCAGCCAGGGGCGAGTGCACCCATTAAAGCAAAGCCACTCTCCATGAAATGAATGATTACGACTGTGAAAATGTTTGAAAGATTCAAGGTGTGTTTTTGTACATTGCGCAATTGTTTGCAAATGTTCGCGCCGTGCCACTCGCACGGATCACCACAGGCTGCCGCCTCCAATGGGGCTCTGCGCAAATCCTGGCCGACCAAAAATGCTGAGCGCAGAGGAAGTGTCGCTTGACGCTCTCGCGTCCTCGCCCAAGTACGTCTTGACGGCAGCGTCCTCCTGGCGCTGCGTTTGCAGCTTCGCGTCCCTGTACTTGTCCCACCACGCAGCAAGAGGATCGTCCATGCCTCTTTGCATCCGCTTGATCGCTTCAGGGGTAACAAGGTAACTGGGTACCCACGACTTTACGGCGGGAGAAAAGACGCAATTGGAACCGATTTTGCCCTCTTGTGCGCCAGCAATCACTGTATAGGAGGTCCCATCATCGGCTGTTAAATCCCTTTCGTTCCCATCCTTTGCCTATGCATTCTTTCTCGTCAGATCGATGCACTGGTTTGCGATGTCAAGGAACTCTGTGGCGAGTCCAGCTTTGTTTGTGCCTTCTTCCTTTTGCGTCAATACATTTTGTTTTTTCGTGCGGGTTGAAGCCCTTTCGAACAACTGTCTCCGATCCGCATCATCCTTCAACAATTTAGGAATGTCGATGCGCTTGCTGCTCTGGGCCGCAAGCAGCGCCCTGGCCAGGCTCTTGACGGCTTCGTCTTCGCTGGTTTGACCAACCTTGGCGAGAGCCTCTTTGACACCCGCGCTAATCTTTGTGGCGGTTCGGATCGACGAGGCGTTCGGGTCGTTGGAATCGATGAAGCGAATGTCGTCCGCGGCCCTGCGGAACTTCTCGGGGATGACGCTGTTGTTCCTGGGAAGCCATATACCACGGAATTCATCGTCAAGATCAGACCAACCGAGAGAACCCATGGCCAAAATGCGCGGAGCGACTCTAACAGCCTCGCCTGCTATTGTGGGGTTGGCATTGTTGTCCATAACAGACTTTGACGGCCAAAAGTACTTGCCATCATCATTGAAATCAGGGAAGTCGTATTCGTCTTTTGTGGACCCAGTTTTTGGAGAGCCTTTAAGCATAACCTTGAACGTCGGGTTTCCTTGAACAAAATCGTCTTTTACATTTCCATCACTTGTTTGGTTCGTCCGAACGCCAACGATGGCGAAACGTCTCTCGGAATTGTCATCTTTCCCAAATAGAGCTTTGAGACGCTCCACGGATTCATTGGTGAACAGCGGATAGGTTGTTTCTTTTGCGTTTGCCTCCATGCCTTTGGTCAGGTCGGCGAGCGACGTCAGCTGCCAGTTCTTCAGCACCCTGTCAAGTTTCGCCTGATCGGTCCCGCCACCTGTCTTGGTCACTGCGAGCGCCACCGTTGGCTGAAGGTTTTGCAGCCATGCCATGTACTCGGCTTGCTTGAGGAAGCTGTCCATCTTGGTGAATGCTCTGAGAACGTTTTTCATTTCGTCCATCTTGGCGTCGTCCGTCTCGAGTTCCTTGGCGTCGGTCACGTAGCAGTTGGGCACGTTCTTGGGGACGAACGGCTTGCCTTCCTTGGTCATGTACCCGTATCCGATCGTCTTGTAGCACCGCATGGCGGTTTCGCCAATGGTGTTTAGCTTCTGCCAGGGCTGGCCCGTCGAGTCCACAGGAGCCTCGTCGTTTCGGGAAAGGTACACAGTCGTTCCCATCTGCTCAAGCTCCCTCAGGCGCTGGGTTTCTTCTGCGGTGAGTCCTGTTGGGAAGTGCTACCGCAGACCCGCCTGGGCCGAAGAGCGCACCGAGCCAACATTAGGTAGGGGCCATCGATCGTCATCCATCGTGAGTAGAACTCTGACCTTTTGTGTAAGGGTGTTGCACGGATTCTAAAATTGGAACAATGTACTTTTTTTTTGGTTTCACTCTTTCGTGACGAATCCGAGTTCTCTCGCACACTTCTCCGTTTTCACCTCTGCGGTGATTGGGCTGCTGTAGTCGTCGGCTGTTCCTGGCTTTTTCTGGAACCCGTACGCGTGCAACGCAATCTTCGGCCACATATCAACAGTCATGTTCGTTGTCTGATCTGCGTCATTGTCTTGTTCGAGAGTGACGGTCCCATTGCCAGCTTGAGCTTGCCCGCAAAGCTCGGCGTTGGTTCGGGCGAGCTCGAGCTCCGCCGCAAAGGCCGCCAAATCGACGACATCAAGTTGGTCGCCGCTTTCCACATCCACAAAATCCACGGCGGTGGCGGCGGCGGCGGCGGCTGGCGGGCTCACTTTGCGCCGTAACGGAACCAGCTTCTCGGGAAATGGGCGCATCGCGTACTTTGTCGCAATTGCATCCACCGTTTCACGGAACGTTTCCAGCTTCGGCAGAGATGAAAGCGCGCGATCGATTTCGTCCGCTTCGTCCCAGCGCATCTTCGAGTCTGACGCGGCGAGCGTGGTGTCGTTGGAAATTCCGAAGGGATGGAGCACCTTGCGCATCGCTATAATGTGTTCTGTTGACTTGTCGGTTTGCGACAGGCGCTTCTGGAAGCGGGCAAGCTTGCTGTCGAGCGCAGCCAGCTTGGACAGACCAATGGCACTGTTCGGTGAATCCGCTTCTTCGTGCCTGCCCAAGTCGTCCCAGTGCTGCATGCTGAGCTAGTACGTGGCGAACGTTTGGCCAAAGTGCACGAACGGCAGGAATATTTCGACGGGCTCGCCCTCGCGTGTGCTGTTCAGGTTCGTGCGGACTGTCCACACGCATGGCTATCCTTCAAGAAACTTTTCTACCGCTTTCAGGTCCGTATCAACACCTTCAGCGTCGAATATTAGTGTCGCGCTAATGACTGAACCAGTTCCTCCGAGCCCCCCTGATCCCCCGACGTACGCCCGTGGTGCAAATGCGTGGTTCTTCACAAAGTCCATCATTCCGTCGCGTGCCCTGAAAAAAATGCTCTTGATGTCTTCTTTGGTCATTCCGTCGGCGGTCCACAGAAGTACAATGGTACGGATTCGATCGTTCAACAGCTTTGTGAATGCTTCGTTGACTTCACCCCATACAGCCTCATGCACCCAGCCGCGCCGCATCGTCATGAATTCGAACCGTTTCTCGAAACTGTCCTCACTCACTGCTGTTCGCATCAAATCACCGTGTGCGTCGATATACCTTTGCAAGACGGGAAGACGGCACTCGGGCCACAGGGTCCATTTTCCATTGCTCTGCTTCTTTTGGGGCATTGGAACGACAACAGAGTCGAACCCAAACAGCTTTTGGCACACAATAGAATTTCGAGCGGCGATGCGCCACGGCCCGAAGCGCTCCAAAATGACCTGCACGTTCTGAACTTGGCGGAAGATGTAGAGATCCTTGGCATTCGCTTCGATTGTTTCGGCGTCGATGTTTTGCAGGGGATTCGGCAGTTGCAGGGCTTCTTCAAGAGGCGATAGGTATTGGTCGTTCTAAAGTTGTTCACGGATGGAAAGAGCAACCCGATTCAGGCTGAGCCTCTGTGCAATACGGACCTGCGCGCCGCAGCCTCGGCGAAGGCGTTCGAGATGCTCCTGTTGATAGGTAGTCAAGCTATCCTTTCCTTGGTCCGAACGGGACTTGTAAAATGTGAGCTGGGCGTCTCGCAGCTGTTTCACGGACTTGACGGCTGCGTCAAGAGCTGCTATCGTTAGGCTGTTCCTATTTTGGAGATCGTGCGCGAGTGCCGTGCTCTGCGTGTCAGGCGTTGCGCACACAAGAAACGACTTGGGGCGGCGACCACTGCGCAGCTGAATCTCGACCACTCGCACGAAGCTCTCCTGCACAGCGGAAGGCATGTCGCGGAATGGCTTGCACGTGCCGAGCACCATGAGGGCAAGAACGTTCTTGACGAGCTTTCTGTCTCCGCCCAGAATTTTTTTCTACAACTCCTCGCTTGCAAATCCAATGGTCCTCTGTAGCTCGTCGTCCATCGCGGCTATGGCGTCTCTCTGTGCGTCACACAACGAGCGAGCCTCCGACGCCGCGAGGGCCATCCGATCAAAGTTCTACTTGGCGTCGCGCAGTGCCTGAAACATGGCACGTCCGTCAAGAGGCACTGTAGTAATATACGCCAGGGTATTGAGGACGTTCCAGGCTTTTTGAGCGGTTTGCCTTCGTGCACGGTTCGGCGCTTCGGTGCAGTATGGAATGCGCTCCCCCTGAAAGTCCTCAAATCCGATCGTTTCGGTTTTGCTGCCTGGGGACGCTCCAAATAGCCATCCAAGCATGCCGACTTGCTTAAAGCACCCGAGAAACTCGATCTTCAGTGTTTCAGCTCGGGCAATCACGCCCCGCATGCTCTGTGTTTCCTGACCCTGCGCGGTGCCATAGCGGATGATCGCCTCTTGCTGCGCCAGATGGATCAGGGTAGGCAGAAGCATCAGAACGGAGCAGGTCGCACCAAGAGCCTGTTTGTCCCGAGCCGTGAGATCGAGGCTCTTCAGAGTGGTATTAATGGCTTCTATGATTTTTTTATCGTGCACATGCTGCGCCGCCAACTAAAGCAGCTGCAGAGTTTCGTAGGCGTTCCTTTCTTCAACAATGTCAACCTTGAAAGAATGGCTGGTTTTGAGAACGGCCTCGATCGCACGCACCGCCAGGCTTTCGTCCTGGCGAGCGCCATCGGGGCCGCGAATCTTCAGCTTTTTCAGCCACCTAGAATATTTGAACTCAGACTCAACCAATTCGGGGCTTTCGTTCTTCTGTATCGATTGTAAAAAATTGCTAACAAGAGTATTCGCCAGGTTTGTCCCAAACAAGTGGGACCAAGAAGCGGCCAAATAGTCTGCCGCGCGATCGATTCGCTCTCCGAGCGATTTCTGAGCCTCTTGCGTTGCCACTTTTTCTAATTCCACAACGGATGACAGCTGTTCGTGGGCACAAATGCGGCTCGCCAACGTAATCAGGGTCTTGAACCATTCTTCATTTTGTTTTTTCAAAACGGCTTCTACGGCCAGAGACGTGGCCTCGAGCGAAATCACAATCGGACCAATTCCTGGATCACCCCAGGGATTGGATTTAGTATTGCGTAAAATAGTATCGCGTGTCAGCCCTGTGAGAATCGATTCGGCATTTGATTCCGCTGAGGTGCTTCCAAGTTTTTTTGGGCCGCTACCGCTACGTACCTCGTCCAGTTCGTTCTGTACTTTTATCGTGTATTGATTGAGTTCGGTTTCGGCCACCGCGCGCAGGTGTTGGAGAGGCATCGGAACCAGAAAAGTAGAATCAAAACAACCAATCAGGATCGCCAAAACGCGAGCACAGATATAGTCGCGGTTCCATCCTCCTTGCAACAAAAAAGGCTTAATGTATTTTGAACTGTCACGGGATTCTGGTGATACCTTCTTCAGCTCCACGTTGCTGGCAACGGAGAGGCTGTCCTGATCGTCTTCACTCGCGACATACATCCTTTGGTTTTCGAAGATGTTGCGAAGGACAACCTCAAGCAGGGCAATTTCCAGATCGGAAGCTTCATAAAAAGTTGGGGCGTCTTCAATCTTCACAAAATGTTCCACCATGGAAAACAACTGGGCCAGTCTATCAATCCAAAATAATCGCACGGGAAGTACAGGAGACAACAATTGTCCCAGATCCACATCTCCCAGTGGTTTTATTCCCCACACTGCGTTCGGCTTTTCAACTGCTTCTAGAAGAGGACTGCACACGGGAAGCAGCCAAGACGGTACAGTTTTAAGAACTTGAAGGTTTTTATAAATGTCTGAGTCTGGAAATTCATCGCCCTTTGCGCGGAGAACGGCCGCATAATCGTTCCAATTAGTCCTATCATCATCATCATCGGAAGCACCTGTGCGAATAGCATCAAGGGCGAACTGTTTATACACATCTGTATCGTCAGTGTCAATGTAGGTTGGCGCTTTCACAGTGCCAATCATTGGCAAAAACTCGGCAAGTTGCGGCACCGTCTGTTCGGGCTCGAGACCAGCGAGTTTGTCGATGGTGTTTTTGGTTTCTTGCATCAATGACTCGATTGTCCGCATTTCCAGGACGGCAGCTTGTGCTTGTTGATCCAGATTGACGCGTGGTTCGGGTACGGATAATGACGACGCTTGATCATCTGTGTCTCCTGTCTGTTGTTGCTCTCGCACGCGCGCTGTCACAGCTTTTTCTTGAGCGATGTCGCGGTGTATGTCTTCATTCACTACATCAAAGGTGCGCACTGCTTGAAGTCTGTTCGACACGGCTTTGCGCGCTTTCTGTATCCAGCTTTGCAGTTCGGTTAACTGTTCCCTGATGTTAGTTGTTGTCGCATTCAATATTTGAGTCAGACTCTTCTGCGCGGTTGCAATGCCATCTAAGGAGGTTTTTTCGTCGATGCGAGCCTCTATCTCTTTTGCGGATGCAATGCTGGTTTCGCGCAGCTATTTCACACTGGCTTGAATGTCTTCCACCCGCCCGCTGGCCAATTTGATTTCATCGTCACATGCGCCGAGGCCAATCTACAGAGTGGTAATATTTTCCTGAAAAGACTCAATTGCATTCCGCCTCAATGGGACGGTTTCGCTTTGCTCGCCCCATGTATCTAAAAGATATGGATGAGATCTCTTCTCAGCCTCTGTCAACCGTTGGAGAATTGTCTCGGCCGATTCGAGATCATTCAAGCATCCTTGAAACCCTGAGACGTCGCTTCCTTGGATTGATGTAATACTCTCCATTGTCTGCCTTAAGGTCTGCCGTAAGGATGTACGCAGCTCTGCGGCTTGGTCAGCTTCGCCCTCGGCTCCCGCGGCTGTGACTGCGGCGGCTTCGGCTTTATTTGCTTTAGCGACATTTTCTCGCTGTGTATTCTGACGTTCTGTTTCGGCTTTCTCGAGTTTTGCACTCTCGTCATTTAATCTTCTAACGGTGGCCTCATTTGCTTCTATTTGCTTCTCACGTTCGTCAGTTCGATACACCGAAGTACCTTGCATTTCGACGCCCGCATCGCGTATGGATTTGAGCAGCGTCGTTGCACTCTTTGCGGGATCTGCGTAGCGCCTCATGTACTTTGGAATGGCTCGAAGCGTCTCCAAGGTCAGATCGGGATTTTGCTGCATGCGACCCGTAATGGAGCGAACCGTGTCAGCAAGTCTGTTTCGCACGGTTTTTGTTGAGATGAGCCGTTCCAGATCCGTCGTTGCGTAGCACACCCTGCCCTTGCGATCCACCACAAGTGGGTTGGGAGCAAGCTCGCGAGGGCACTCAAAGGGGCTGTCTTCCAGCTCGAGCTCGTCGCAGGGACGCGTGCCGTGCGGGCACAGATTCACATAAATAGTGTCTTTGTTGTGTGCTTTCTTGTTCTCCTTGCGTGCTTCCTTGGAAATCTGGGAAGACTCCTGCTCCGCGGCCTTGGCGCGGGCGTTCAATGCAGCAAGCTGGGGAAGGATGTCGCGGAGCAGGCCGAGCGTCTCATCGGCTGTGAGTCCGTCGACCGATGATGATTCGGATGACATGCACTTGGGTTTTGTTGTGTTGCAAGGGAAACGTTCGAACGATTCACGAATTTATATCAATGTAATAACATTTTGGCACAAGGGTTGGATGGTTGACGTTTTCATGAACTTCCACCAGCACCACTGCTAGCACCATTGCCCGCTAACTCAGCACCAGCACCAGCACCAGCACCACCACCACCACCACCCCCCCGACCCCCAGCGGGTTCTATTTCTCCACTTGCCCCACCTTCCTACAGAAATTGAGGAAACATTTGCAAGACTTTCTGTCCAAACTCGGGATTGATGAACATGAGAGAGTTGATGCGCGACATGATGTCGTTTGCCTTCTGCGCAAAGAGCGTGTTGACATTCTTGGGGGCATCTGCAAGCTGTGCCTCGAGGTCGACCGTGGCATAGCACACATTGCCCTCTTTGTCGATGACAATCGGGTTCGGCGCCTTGTCGACGGGGCACTTGAACATTCCATTTTCCATGTTCTTTTCGTCGCAGGGACGCGTCCCGTACGGGCACACCGTCACGTAGACCGCATCTTCGACCCTGCGCTCGCCCTTTTTCAGCTTGGACTTTTGCAAGGTCTCTACCTCTTTGCTCACTTTCAAGAGGTTGTCCATGATGCCCTTGAGCATGCCATACATCTGCTAGCTACCGATCTGAGGCTGCGACTCCGAGCCCAGCGCTCCTCCTCCGATTCCATACCCATACTCGTGCGATGCCATGTCTTCAACCTTGTTTGTGACTTACAGACCAGTAAATTTTTGCAGTCGTCCGTTTTGCGATCGACCGCGGTGCGAGTCAAACTTTCACCAAATAACATGGAGCGAACAAGCGCGAAACGAAGCCGAACCGAAAGGCTGCAAGAGGCACTCAAGTCAAAACGTAGCGTGGCACACTGCTCGGACGATTCTGCTCGGGACGCCCTCGACCCCGACGACGAATCGCGGATGCTGGCTTCCCTCGTTTCTGACTCGGTGCGACGCATGCCACTGGAAGAACGGATTAGCGCTTTCACAAAGAAGGGTTTAGGGTATCCCCTATCGCGCGAGCCCGTCGTTGCCTCGGGCGCGCAAACCATGGAGCCCTGGATCACGCGCTGGTCGCACCGCTGCACCCGATTGCGCCGCCTCCCAAAAAAGGCAGCCTCGTTGACTGCCTTTATGGGCGCCGTTTACTGGGTTCGCCGCAAGGAGCTGGACGCCATTGACCCCGACTGGCGAGCAAAGCCATGGTTCCAGATGCAGTGGCTGGAGCCGAAGGTCACTCCGCAGCAGGCCAAGATGGGGCTGGGGCAACGCTGGCCCGTGTGGCAGTCGCATCCGTCCAACAGCAAGGAGCCGACACTGATCGGAATGCCTCGCTTTTTGGGACAGAGCCTGTTTGGAAGGTGCAGGCTGTCGAACGACCGCCGTGTGCTGGGAAAGCCCATGGCGTACCCCGAACTTTTCTCGTGGGGCGACTCCAAGCCGCGCCCTCCGTAGGTGTTTGCTCTCGCCAAGATGCGCTAGTCGCTGCGGGTGTGGGGAGGCGCCATGGCGGTTCTTTCCCCTGGTGAGGGCAAGTCGGCACTCGCCACCTGCCTGTGCTGCGAGCTGGCGAGGCGCACGCTCATCGTGGCACCTGATACCAAGCTGGTGGCACAGTGGAAGGAGGCGATTGCCAAGTGGGCGCCCGATGCCAAGGTTGGCATCGTGTGCGGGAGCTGGAACCCAAAGAAGCACTCGTCCGAGGCCGACAGCGACTTTGTGCTCACCACGGACGAGTCGGCGAGTGGGTGCGAGTACCCGTCCGAGTACCTAAAGCAGTTTGGTACCGTCGTGATCGACGAAGCTCACACGGTTGCGTCCCGCACCCACACGCTCATCCTACCACGGCTCCCCGCGCGGTACATCATTGGTCTATCTGCGACGCCCACGCGGGCTGACGGTCTGGAGCACGCGCTCTACTGGCTCATGGGCCCCTGCGTCGCGCGGTACCTTCGTCTCCCCGAAGTCACGCTCAAGATGGACACGGTAGACGTGTATCTGCGAAATTACGGCGGATCCGTCGCGAGTGTGGTCAAGGATCGCAAGGGCGAGTACGTCTGGCACCGCACGATCGACCGCGTGAGCAACGACGAAGTCAGAAACGATGCCATCGCCGACACGGTGGAGGGCCTTGTCAACAGGCAGGAGCGGGCTAAAGTCGTTGTGCTCGTGCGGCTGCGCGATCATGTCAAGGAGCTCCACGCTCTCTTTGGCGAGCGAGGCCTTTCGGCCTTTATCCTATTTGGAGGCAAGGGCGACGCCAAGAGTCTCGAGGACGCCAAAGATCCCAAGATTCGGGTGCTCGTGGGGACGTACAGTTTCCTCAGCACAGGGTACGACGACCCCCGCCTGGACACGATCGTGATCGGGATGCCGATTTCGAGCAAGGGCTCCAATCTGGTGCAGAGCGTGGGGCGCATCGAACGGATGCTGGCTGGAAAGAAAAAGCCGATGATCGTGGATGTGGTTGACCGCGGTGTGTAGATCTTCGAGGGGATGGCTCGTGGCAGAGCGGGCTTGTACCGCAAGCACGGGTGGATTGTGAAACACTGGTCCGTTACATGAGCATGCTTTCGAGTGGGTCGGGGGCACCAGCCGCTGCTGCGGACATGAGCCTGCCGCTGCCATGGGGCGAGGGTCGAGGCGGGCGTCCTGCGACCGAAGTCACACGGTCCTCTTTGGTGATTTTGATTCGTTTTCGTGCGTTACTGCTGCCGCTGCTGCCGCTGCTGCCGCTGCTCGTCTCTTCAGCTTTCTTTTTTGTTGTTTCCTTCTTCACGCTTTCAACCTTGCACATACCGAGTCCGTGCTTGGCGATTCCTGCAATATCAAAGTCCTACCGATTTCTGTCGTGCACCATTTTGCTGAGTCGCCAGTAGATCGAGCGTCCGACGATGAATGGGTCGTCTCGGATCGTAGCCTTGTAATAGCTGATGCACTTGCTCGGATCGGACGATTTTTTACGGTTGTCCATGACAATGCACTCGTACCCCTGCGTGCACTGCAGAAACACGTCGTCAAAGTCGCGAAAGTTGCTGAACATGCCGAAGAAGTACTTGTAAAGCCTTTCGCGGTTGGCGATGATGCTATCGCTGAAGGCGATGACAAAGTCGATTTGCGTACGCAGGCCGCTCGGCATGTCCATCAGGTATTGCACGCAGTTGATTGTGGTGATTTTGCGGTGGCGCCCAAGCATGTAGAGGTCCCGCATGTCTGCACTTTTCATGGCGTTCTTGGCGGCGCCCATGCAGTCGTCCATGATGAAGGCCATGTCTGCGTAGTGTTTTTTGCCGTCTCGCTTCGACTGCTTCACCATTCCCTTCTGCATTTCCATAATCTTGTGCAGTTGAGGATCGGAGAATTCATCAAAGATGAAGCAGGGCGGCGTGAAGTGGCTCAGCACTTTCGAAGCTTCTTCCGAGGGATTCATGCCGATCACCAGATCGAGCTGCTTGCGCATGTGCCACATAATGTCGACCAGCAGAACCGATTTGCCCGAGTGTTTTTTTCCGATGATCAGAACGGTGGCTCCCAGCGGGATGGACTTGGGGTCGAACCGCTTCAGCTTGAGTGTCTGCGTTCCCGAAGCGCTCGATTCCATGCTGTAGGATTGGGGAGTTTTTGTTGAGTACACGTTTGAAACAAACGTCAAAATGTCAGGGGGATCACTTCACCTCATTGACGTCGGCTAGACAATTTTTGTGTGCTCAGTCGCCAGGGTCGGCCAGCCCGCCATACCAATCGAGGCCTTTGAAACCCATGCGGACGCCGAAGCTGCCATGGCTGCCCTCGAGGCCAAGGGCATTCGCTCGTTCAAGATCACGGCCGAGTCCACGTGGCGCCAATACAAGCGCGAGCGATGATGGAACTATGACCTCCAACACAAACAACAACCATGGAGCGGGTTAAGCCCAAGCACTTCGCCAGCGACTGGCGGCCCGTGCGCAAGGCGGAGCTCGTGGCCCCTTCCCACGACTGGGGATCCGAAGCGACCGTCGTTGGTGCCAGCATTCTGGCGTTCATGGTCGACGACCAGCACAAGCTCGTCTTTTTTCTGCTCGGAAAGCAGTGCAAGTCGCTCCGATGGGCGGAGGGCTCGCACGCTCTCACCGACTTTGGTGGGGGCGTTGCGCCGTCCGACCGCGATCCAGAGGAAACGGCGGCGCGCGAGTTCGTCGAAGAAACCTTGGGCGTTGTGCAGTTCTTCGAAAATGACGACGCGACCAAGCTTCCCAGGCGCCGATGGGACGACATCGCGGAGTCTCTGCGGAAAGGGCAGTACTTGCGCAAGGTGCAGAGCGCCTACAAGGAATCAGGAACGGATGTGCGGAAGGTGTACGTAACGTTCGTTGTGCCTATCCCGTGGGAACCCCACTGCACGCGAAGGTTTAGGCACTGCAGGACCCTGCTGACGGCGACGCAATCCCTTCTGGATCACCACCCGTGCCCGCAGACCGACCTGCTGACGAAAACCGAGCGCGACGCCATGTTCCCGCTGAATCGCTTTAAGAAAGCGCAGCGTCATCGATGGGTGCTCGCTCACCCGTCGGTTGTCGTGCGGGCATCAGAGGAGCGGTCCCTTGCACCATCGGCCGAAGCCGACCTGGCTCCGTCGTGGCGGTGCACAGCAACACCGCCCGCCACGTCCTCGCGGGCCCCGCGGGTTTTTGACGACGCGCCACGCTGGGGCAGAGCGGGTTCGTCCAAGCCCAAGCCCGTCGTTGAAGGGGTGCGCAGCGAGTTCCTGGAAAAGGTTGCACTTCAGCTGTGGAGCGTGCCGAAGCTGATGCAGGCGCTCAGGCACGACGGCCGCATGGTCACGCACGACAACCAGATCGAGACGCTCAAGTCGTGCTTCATGCCGATGCTGCACAAGGTTTTGAAAGATCTGACGAGAAGCCTGCCGCATCACTTTTTCAATTCGCCTCACGTTGTGATGCGATTTAAATAAAAAGAATGGAAACACTCACAGGCATCCGTTTTGTTGAGCACACCCCCGAGCCCTCGGGGGGCGTGGTTGCGAGGTCGAAGCGAGGCCGCCCCTTTCGCCAGCCGCATCTCTTCACGGATGGTCGCGAGTTCCCCTCTTCTTCTTCCCTCGTCCTTGCTCTGGCGAGAGAGAGAGACAGCGGGCTGCATGCGAACACCAGCTCCAGCCCGCATACCTTTGTGCAGGGGTGGTGCATCGACATACCCGTGCCCCACGGCGCCAATTATAAGGTGCGCCGTGCATTTCGAAACACCGCTCATGTAGTAGCATTTCTTCGTTCGCAAGGACTCGTGGTCCGTGCCGACGACCCCTTGGATCGTTGGATCGCTCGCAACCACGCAGCCTTTCCAAAGGAGAAGGAGATGCGGCAGTGGATGAAGGCCTGCATCAAAGGAACACCCAAGGCAATTACCATGATGAACAAGGGCCATGAAATGTTTCGACCCGCGCTGGAGCTGGTTTAGCTGTCCGACAATGCGCGGAACAAACAATTCAGCAGACGGCAGCGACTCTTGATGTTTGCCAGCGAGCTCGCGAGCGTGCACGCGCAAATCGTCAGGCAGGCTGTTCGCTTGCCAAGCGTATCCGAAGATTACTTTAGAGACGCCCTCATTCCAGGCGTGAGAGAGGTTCGATGTGACGAAGACGACGACGAAGATGATGATGATGATGTTGTGCTTGGAAAAAGTGGGATAACATGAAGCTTGCTAATTTACAACCACTGTTTAACATTTCGCAATCGCACCGACCGTGCTCGTTCGGTGTCTTCAACACCCGCCATTCGTGTCAGATCAATGGCACATCCCCACTGAGGCCGATCGAGGCTGGCGATGCAGAGCGTTCTTGCCGCTGACGGCACGACAAACACCGAAGAGGGCAGGGATTCCTCGTGCGAAGAATCGCCGCCCTCGCTCTCAATCATCTGCAAACAAGATACCAGGCGAGACGACTCTGCGATTCTTGCGTCAAACCTAGCGTCTCTCAGCACGCCAAGAAACGCCGACGTCGCCAGGCAAAAACCGTGCGATCCGTGCACGGGCTCGAGCAGACCTGGAGGCAGCAGCACCTGAGCGGAGGTTGACACTTCCATGGTGGCCGCACGCGCCGAGCGAATTGCCACTCGAAAGCACGCATCGAGGGTTCCCTGGGACCATTCCCGAGCGACGTGGTCCGCTAACCAAAAGAGAACGGTTGAACCGCGATGCAGCAAAACGCAGCGCGAGGGCAAGGCCGCCACCCACCCTTTCCCTCCTGCTTTGAGCACCGCGTCCTTCCACCGAGCGAACTAGCATTCGATTCCGTCCAGGTGTAGCATGGCAGCGGTGGTCCACGAAAACCCATCCCAGCGATGGCGCACCAGCGACACGCGTGAAGGTGCCTCGAAGCGAGGGAAGAGCTCAAGCTGAATTGCGACGTCGAGCCCTGAAGAGGAGGTGTACTCGTCCGTTCTCATGTGTGCCTTGGCTCCTAGCGTCTCGCGCAGCGCCAGTGGAAGAGCCTCGGGCAGGGCTTCAGGGTCCCACGTCGCCTCGTCCTCTCTCCCTATAGCATGCATCTCTTCTCGCACAAAAGATGCAGATGCCTCAGAGGGGGCGTCCCAATCCGCAATTGCATGCCTGTCTCTGGCCTCGAACACGTGGGACTCGTCAATTGTGGCTTCGGCGACGCGCCGCGTTGCGATGTGTGCAGTTTTGATGGCGGCGTAGTCAGCCCAGGGACACCACAGCACGCTTTTCGTCTCGGGACTCGTCAGGATTCTCGCCAGGGGCGGGTCAGCTCGCTTTAAGCGCGGTGGGTCCCTTCGCGGGTCCCTTCGCGGGTCCCTTCGTTCCATGCACGTTTTTCTTTATTAGCTTTTCAAGGACATCATAGCCTCCGATGCGATCGCCACCGATATAAATCTGCGGCATCGTCCGCACCTCGGCCTCTCGCTTGCAGGCCACTCGTCCATGCTGAGCACGTGGAAGCACTTGGACTCGACGGAGCCGATGAATGGAATGCGTGCTTCCATGTTTGTAACAAAAGGATGAAGTTAGATCTGTATCGCGCAATGGGATTTACTCCGCAGGAACGGGCGTTTATTCAGGAAACATTTGCAGACAAAAAGGGGTGGCGCTCACTGGGGCATGTTTGCGTGGCGGCACCGCCTGGGACGGAAATGGATGAAATCGGTTTTGAAATTCGATTGTGTGATGACAAATTCATGGACAGCAAGTTTCCCCACGTCCACCTCGAAGGCCTGTCTGTCTGTGACATGGGAGCAACCCCAAAGCAGATCTACCTGCGGCGCTCCAACTGGGACAGCGTGCCCCCCGCCTCGGGTTACAAGACCCTCGCTGCCTACAGGCAGTACCTCGTCAACCACGAGACGGGTCATGCGATCGAGCTGCGCGATCACGAGGACTGCAAGGGCTCAGGGTTGCCAGCTCCCGTGATGATGCAGCAGACGAAGGGAACGGGGGAATGCTACCCGTATCCATGGTTTCAGCTCACTGAAGCTGCAGCATCCGCTGCCGATGAACCTGAAACGGAGCAGGGATCCGACCGCTGATCTGCTCGAGATCGGAGATGATCTTGCGGTAGATGTTCTCTTCCTGCTGGTTGCGGGTGTCCGTCTTGTGCTGTTTCACTTGGGATCGCACGAAGCGGAAGTAGTTGGCGATTACGACACGGTGACCATCCGCCTTGCCGAGGAATCCAAACTTGATGCCGAGGGATCCGAGTGCCCAGAACGTGAAGCCAAGTCCAAAGATGTCCTGCGACATGCCGTAGATCCCGATGGCAATGAATCCGAAGCCGCATATGTACAGGACGAAGTCGCTTATGTACTCGGACTCGTTAAGGATGACGTGAGGCGCCTTGATGTTGCGATGTTCCAGGATGTTGAGCAGTCTGCCGTACAGCGCGACTAGGGTGTGGCCCACGGTGGAATCGCTCGCCGACGACCAAAACTTGAGCAAGCCCTCGAGACACGTAAACCCTGCGAACAGACCAAGGGAAGTGTAAATCACCCAGCGATCGGGAAGGCGGTCGTCGGGCGTGTCGCTGGTTTGCACCTGCACCACCATGAAAGCGATGCTCAGCAGGAACCCATAGATCCCGACGTACGCCGCGAGCATGCCGCAGATCTCGCCCCATGCCTCAAAGTTGCCGTACCACGCGTCTTGGAGCCCCTGTCCGACGCAGTGAAGGGTTCGCGACGCGACCCCCGTGGACGACACGACCAGAGTGTTTTCCGCGTTGGCCTGCGGCGACACGGTCGTGTACTCGCTGAAGCCTGTGGTCCCGAAGAAGTCATACACAGGCTGGTGCGCGGGAGGAATATGCGGATCGCTCGGAGCAAGAACGGCAGCGGCCTCGGATTCCTTCGGAGTCGCCTCGGGCTCCTTCGGAGCCACTGCACCGTCGGACGCTTTCATGTCGACTTCGGGCTTTTCGGCGTTCTTCTGCGCGTCTTTGGCTGTTTTGGCGGCAGTTGATTTTTGGGAGGCTTTGATCGGCATCGTTGTCTCCTTTTGTGTTATATCGGCGCGCAAACATTTCCATTCATTGAGTGAACATTTTGATGGGAGTGTCCGCGCACAGGGGCTAGACCATTTTTCGCAACATACGGCACTTTGAACACCTTGCTCTTCTTGGGATTGCTCACGATGGAAATTACAGCATTAAAACTTTTCCAGACAAAAATACGAGTTTCCTTCCACCATATGGCAGCTTCAGATACATTTTCTTCGGTGGCCGCGTTTCGCACCACGTAGCAGTGCATGGCACACGGTTGCCGTCCGAATCAACAACTCGAAACTTGTGATGCGGCGCAGATCCACGCGGAAGAGGAGGATGGAAGAAAAGCGGTTCATCGTGTTTCGGAAGCTCCATCACTTTTGCTGGCCCGACCAGGAGCCATCTTCGCTCGCCTTCCTTCCAACTCTCGGTTGCGATGGCGGCTACTGCAGACAATTTTCCGAGGGAAGACACGGGTCGATCCAAGGGCGCATCGACTGTCGGAAATTCGCTTTCAACGACTTCCTTCATGCCTGCTTGATATTTGCCCCGCGCAACACTTTTCCACGAAAGTTTACCATGCTTGTGCCCGTATCGAATGACAGTTCGCAGACAATCCCAAGCCGCATGAAGCATGGTTTGACGAACCGCATGTTCAATCGGAAAGCGTTTCGTCAAACGCAAGAACACTTCGAGCCAATCGGGCCGATTGGCACAAATGCTGCAGCAAATTGCATTGTCCATTTTCGCGGTCCAAGACAAATGTCGCCACGAGTGAACCACCACCCACACCAAAGATATATCATCGGCCCACCGAAACACGCGGGGAGAGATGTCAAATACATTTGAATTGCCGAAATAATTAGAGGAGTTGTAAACCCGAAGAAGCTCCCGCAGCGCGTCACTTGCATTTGCCTTGCATAGCTGCTTGCAGGCAAGGGCGAATGCCTTGCGAGAAATGGGCCGTCTCTCCATCTAAATCTGTATTTAATTGTTGATTTAATTCTTGATGCAAGTGCATCGCCATCGGTGGATGCTTTTTGAACTTATTTGATCGGCGTGCACCGCACCCATTCAGATGGGAGCGTCCGCGCACGAGGACTGGATAGTTTTTCACAACGCGCGCTGCGCTATTGTGATAAAGGGACACGGGTATGTCGTTCACCTTGCTCTTTTTGGTGGCGGCGGGCGCAATGGTGGCGTTCTTGGTGTGGAGCAGCTCCTCCAGCCTCGAGCACGAGAAAGAAGACAAGCGCAAGCTCGCGATGGAGCGGTGCCGCTCAACCTCGGATCGGTCGTCGGTTCTTGTCCTCGTGGTGACAAATGGGTCACCGCACAGCTGCGCCAGAACGCTGTTTGAGATCTTCGAGAAGGCGCGGTGCCCGCAGCGAATGCACGTCGCCGTGTTCGACACAGTGCAAAACGGGAGGCAGCAGCCCAATATCGTCCAGATGTACGGGACAATGGCGCGCGAGCAGTCGACCTTGGGCAAGAGCTTCGCGGAGCGAGTGCAGTATTTTAGGGTGCGAGCCGAGGACAGCCGCGGCCTAACGGCGGGACTGGCCCGCTGTCTGCAGAGTTCGTACCGCGGGCAGACATTCGTATGCACGCTAAACGATGTGGTCGAGCTCGAAGATCAGTGGGAGCACCTCGCGATTTAGCAGCTGAGTTACAGCCGCAACCCCCGTGCCATCCTGACGGCTCCTTTAGCCATCACGGTGAGCGAGGAAGACACACTCGGGACAGAGACGACCGCCGAGGACGGAGACACAACCGTGGTACGGCCTTGCTTCCCCGTGTTTGATCGGTTCAGCCGCAGTGGCCTTCCAGAGATTGGAGGAAGGGCCTTCCGCAAGCCACGGGCATCGATCCCTTCGCCGAGCTTGTTCTGGTGCTACGAGTTCTCGTTCGCGCCCGCTGCCGCTTACGTTCCGTCGGCCGCCAAGGCTTCAGGACTTCCTGACATCGAGGCTGCCCCGTTCGACGCGGACCTTCTCTGCGCGCACTATGGGCAGGAATTCTGGCAGAGCATGCGACTGTGGACGAGCGGCTGGGACTTTTACTGCCCGACGGTGGCCATCGCCCGCATGCCAACGTCCTCCAACCTAAACATGATGCGGGCCAGCAGGATGACCGAGCTGCAGCAGATTCTCAAGTCCAAGGGAAAGCGCGGCATCGCCAAGGATACTGAGGCCGCGATGCTACTCGAGCTGGGGGCGCTGCCCGACCGCGATGGCGCTCCCGACCTCGAGACCATCCCCAAGATTGGAGCCGCGGGATCGCTGCGATCGATGCATGTGTACTTTGACTTTTGCGGGGTGTACTGCAGGGACGAAGCAACCAAGGGCCCTCTGGGGACAGGCCGCGCGCGTCTTGGGCTCTTGCCAACGCCAGACCTGAACAAGAGCGACGTGATCTCCAAGTACGGAACCTGGAAAGAGTTCGAAGTGCTGCGATCGAGGTTTGTCGGAGTGGCGACCGCGCGCAAGGTGCCTGACTGAAAAACAAAAACCGTGAGCATGGAAGTCGTCGTCCTCGACAAGGACAGGGAAGAGCATGCGGCAGCGTCAGCCACTACTAAGTTTAAGCGCTGGTTTCATTACGAGTGCGACGGTATCAAGGACACGGGCTGGGGCTGCGTCTTTCGCTCGTTTTAGAACGCCATTGAGGAGATCTTCGGGAGCGGGCCCGCCAACGATCTGCATCGGCTCGTCAGCAAAGTGCCCTATTCAATCATGCAGCGCGAGCCCAAAAATTGGGTCGAGCCCGCCAATCTGCGACGTGCACTGGGAGTCGAGTTCAAGAGCGTGAACTTTTGGAGCATTCCCGCAGCTAAGGACGAGAACAAGAATCTCTTTCGCAAGAGCGACATGTGCGAGTACGAAGTCAAGGCGGCGTCCGACGTGATCGAGACTCTCGCCAGCAAGCACAAAGCGAAGTGCCCCGTCGCCGTCGTGTGGGATGATGGAATCTTCGGCAAGACGATTGTGATGCGAGGGGGCAAGCCGACGATCGTGGACCCGCACTCGACCAAGGCGGCCATCGTGACCGAGACAGATTGGGAATCCCTTGAGACGGAGCTAAACCGCGGCGCCATGCTCTGTGTGATTTCGCAGTAAACATCGATGTCCTTATCAATTTAGAAACTATCTTCTTCATCGCGAAGCTTCGCCTGCGCCCTCCGCACCTTTTCATAATACTACCCGACCCGCTTGTCCACTTTGATGCTTGTCTCGGAGAATCCCAGCAAGGTGAGCCTGTCCAGGTTTGGCACTCGCGAGAGGGCGACGTACGCCTGGCCGTCCTCAAAAGCCGTGCTCAAATCCGCGACCATCAGAGGGATGGTGGCGCCTTGCGACTTGTGGATGGTGATTGCCCATGCCAACTTGAGGGGAATGCCCCACGTCCACACGCATCCCTTGGCCCCGCTGACTTCCAGTGTCTGCTGCACCAAGGGAACTGCAACCTCGCACGATTCCCCGTTTGGCTACACAAAGCGTACCACTGGATGCTGCAGTTCCCTGTTGTACATGGTGACGCGGCCCTGGGCGTGCGAAGGCATGAGGGAAAAGGCGGCAGGGTCGCCTCGCCTGACCGCTTCGTTGAACCCGTTGTGAGTCGTTTGAAACAGAACGCTGTGCGGAAGCCGCAGTTTGTCCGCGGTGTCGTACGTCGTGTCGATCTCGTCGTCGGCAACGCCGTCGTCGTCTTCTTCTTCTTCTTCTTCTCCTTCTCCTTCTCCTTCTCCTTCATCATCTTCCGAATCGTCGTCGCCGCCAAACATGTCGCCAAATCGCCCCGCCTTGATCTTCTCCATCTCTTTCTTGCTCTGCTCACGAGCGGCTTTTCTCCTTTCACGTGCTTGCACGCGCATCACTTTGCGTTGTTTCTTGCGAATGTGGCTGTTGGTAAACCCCACTACGACGCCACGTGTACCGTTCGCGAGCTTAAGCGAGACGTCGAGATTGGTTGTGAGCATTACCTGCGCCCCGACCTTGAGGGGTGTTTCGTCCCAGGTTGGATTGGTCTTGTCGAGCTGTTTCGACCCCTTGACGAGATCGGCTTTGATATGGAGCGTTCCCTTGCCGCGGATCCCGCTGCCACGAACAATCTTAAAGACCATTTGCTCTCCCTTGATCTTTGCCAGCTCTCTTCTGTTCATGGCGTCCGTTTTCGAGTTGTTTGGGTAGACGTGCGTGGGGGTAACGCCTTTGATGTTCGGCAGCTTTGCATCGATGCGCGACCGAAGCAGTTTGATGTCGGCATCTTTGTGCTTTCCGCAGCGGATGCGGTTCAGCATGTCGAAGAAAACGCGGTTTCCGATCTGTCGCATCGGCTCCGTCAGCTCCACGACCTCGTGGTCCGCGATGACCTTGTCCCAGGTCGGGCTCTCAAAGACAAAGCGCGGATCGCCTGGTTTGAGATGGAGATTCACGGGCGGCAGCTGGCCAAAGTCTCCAACCGCGATGATTTGAAGCCCGCCCATCGGAGCAGAGTTCTTCCGCGAGAACTTGAGGATGGCATCTGCCTTTTCCAGGTGGTCGGGCAGAAGCATGGAGATCTCGTCAATGATGAGCACGTCCGCATCGCGGTGATACTTGGCCGTGCCCTTCCTCATTCGAGCGCTCGCCAGAAGAGTCTTGATCGGATCGTTCATCAAACCATTGCGCATGAACTTGTGGAACGTGATGCCTTCCACTCCGATGGAGGCTGGTCCCGTCATACCCGTCACGACGATGTTTTTGCCCCGTGCCGAGAGCCTCTTTGAGATTTCACGCACCACGAAACTCTTTCCCACCCCGCCCGACCCAGTGATTAGGACGTTCTGACCGCGCTCGGCCAGACGGAGCGCTTGTTGCTGTCCGTTCGTGAATACAACTTCGCGCGTTTCCTCTCGGTCCTCGTGCCGACGTTTGTCACCGAGCCGTGCGGTGAAAAAACTTCGTTCCATGTTGTGAGGACGAGACGCTACAAGTGCATTTTTACAAACATGGAAACTTCGGCAGTCGCGGAAATCATTGCAAGTGTACCTGATGTTCCGTGCCCCGACGTCAGGGCTCGTGCGGCTTTTGCCTGCCATCAGGAACAGATCGACTTTTGCCAGAAGCACTTAATGCGCACGGTCTCAGAGCGGGAGAAGCGGTTTGCATTTTCGCGCGACTGGTTCGACTCGGCGCTGGTGCGGCGGCACACGCCCAAAACTTGGTTTTTGTGTGAAGAACAAAACCAAGATGGAGACAGCGACGCGAGCGGCCACGAACTTGGAGCCTCCCGCTCTAAATTCGATGACACTCAAAGAGCTTCAAGTCTTGGCGACGAAGATGAGAATCAAGACAGGTCCCAAGTGGAAGCGACTGAAATTAGAACAGGCGATCGGACGCGAGCGACTCATCCGTCTGACGCACGAGCAAAAAAAGAATGTCGCCATGCCCGAAGAACCACAGGTACCCGACGAGGCAGGCGATCTGCGCAAACACAAGGCGATGGCCCTGCGATACCTAACGAGTGCCAAGAAACAGGGCGCTGCTCTCGCTGAAAAACTCGTGGGTTTGCTCGAGAATCCGCAGGAGGCAGAGGCCGCGGCTCGCGGGTACATCGTGGTAGCATCGCTGGCGTTCCAGTCGATTGTCACGTTTCAACAAGTGACGGATGGGCCAATCCCGAGGCAACGCGCTTCAAAGCTCCGTCGCAAGGCCGAAGCCAATGCCATCGTCGCAAAGATCACCAAACTCGTGCCCAAAGTGAGGCAGATGCCACAAGAAATGATTGGCGAGATCGACGGCAAGCTGCAGCAGATCTTCACTCTCGCCGACGAAGAGCGCATCCGCAGCGGCAGTGCGAACTATCTAGACAAGGCACAGCATTGGCTGCGCGAAGGCCTCGAGGCGCAAGAAACGCGCAGGAAAACGTACACAGACAAGGCGAGCAGCTTCATGAGTTTGGGTCTGAAGCCGCAGCGGGACCAGAACGGCGCGTGGCGACTGAACGGTACGATGATCTCGAACAAGAAAGCTCGCGAGCTGCTGACGCAGTATGAGCACTAGAGCTCCGCCGTGCAGTTCGCCAACTCGGCGGTGGAAGGCGTGATCGGCGCGAGCTTTGCCGCAGGAGAGATCGGGCAGGGAGCGGCGCAAGGGTTTGCACAGATCGGCAAGTTTACAACGGACCAGCACGATAAGTTTATTGCGTACACGCGGAATCTCGGGCAACAGGCGCAGAAGAGCGAGGCGGTCAAGGCGGTGCTCGACGGGCTGTACGACGCAGTCCACACGAGAGTCCAGTAGCCGAAGGACTGGCTCGAGCGGTTTGCGAACGGCGCAGACAAGGCGGACGCGCGCGTCGTAGCTGCTTCTGTGCAGGTCAAGCTCAACAAGCACGGGGTTGACATTATGCGCGAGTCTCGAATGCTCGACACTCGCTGCATTCCGATTCGGCTCCGCGACGAGCAGGGTCAGCTCGGAACGTTCGTGCCCGACCTGACCAAGCCAGAAGAAGGCAAATCCTTCCGCGTGATCAGCTTCCCTCTGCGCACGAATCCAAACCGACTCCTCTGCTTCGACGTCGTGGACCTCGTTGCATACGTCGTGATGTACGCCCGCACCAAACTGGGATTGAGCGACGCCGAAAGCCTCAACGAAGTCCTCGCCACGAAACGCGTCATCGGATTAATTCCAAACCCTCTGTCCACGAGCGAGGATGCCATGCGCAGCGTGCGAAAAAGAGAAACGCGGATTGCAGATTCGTCCGCGATTAAAATGGGAAGATCTGCCACGGGTGCAGTGTACATCCCCAAAGTGGACGTGGATTACGAGCGTTTTTTCACGTCCGCTCAGCTGGAGCACCTGCGCACGTGGTATCACAGCTACTAGCAGCTCACGTCGTTTCTGGAATCGAACACTCTGACTGACAGCGAGATCGAGCAAGTGAAAAAAGTGTCGGATCAATTGACCACGTCCGACCTCGAGGACAAGCAGGCGTGGGGGCTCCGATGGATGGGCCGTCAGGCGTATCGCTTTCTGCTCAATCTTCCGCTCGGATTCGGGTGGCTGGCGGAAAAGACGTTTTCGTTCATGTATTGGGCGACCCAGTCGGTGCAGAGGCTCGTGCTGGGACTGGTGATTACGAGCATTATCCGAATCCTCACGTGCTTTGTCGTGCGGAGCGTCATCCTGTACATGTGCCTCATGAAAAGCAGCACGGCGGGCATTGCCACGACGTTTCCGCTCGATGTGGCGGCGGCTCTTCTCAACGACGTGTACGTGATGCTCACGGGTGGATTGTACGACTACGTCATGATCAAACTGTACCCACTTCTGTTTCCACGAGGCTGGGGGTTTCGACAGCTGATCGCCGACAACTCGTGGTTCAAATTCAGACAGTTCGGTGACTTTCTCAACCGCAACGTTCCATTCGTGTCGACGTTCTCCGCAGCGTACTCCACGCTGACCACTGTGCTGCCCGCCTTGACCAATGTACTGTCGGGAACATTCTTCACGGCGACCGTTGGATTGGGAATTAACCTCCTCTTTGGCGGGATCCCTGTTGGAACCATCATCTTTTTAATTTCCACGGTCATGAGCGGGGGCATTGCCTCATTCGCCTTTTAGGCAGACTGGGTTATTTGGATGACGAATCTTATGATGCGCCTGTGGGCGTCGGGTCCCCTTCTTACCTTTGGCATAGGACTTTCCGCAGACTCGGCGTTCGACACCACCTTTGGCTCTCACATTCGTGGCAATCTAAACACGGGGATTAGTGGTGCCGCCAGGGCCGCTCTCAACGTCGGAGGATTTACCACGGACCACGACCAGAGCTCGTACGCCGCGGCATTCATTCCTCCGCCGACGCTGAAACGCGTTCTTCGATTCTGGCAGGTGCACGACGCTCCCCCTCCAGAGAATGATGAAAAGCGGGGCTGGTACGGCTTCGCGGTCGACATGATCAAGACGGACAACCCAACAGAAAAGATTCGCGACACTGTCTTGGAACATACAATCGACCAGTCGTTCGAGTCGTTCGGCGGCAAGGATTACATCCATCGCATGTCGCAAAACGTGGTCGGTGGCGCCTGGAAGACTTTACTGAACGGCGACGCTTCCAGCCTGTCCGCCCTGACCACAGTCTTCACTCCAAAGTGCCTCGCCGAATACGCCATCAGCATGACCCCCAAGAGCATGCGAAGCAACACCAACTGGACAGGGTTCGTCCGAACGATGGCCGAAACGGTCACGTACGCCCTCGGGACGCGCGCCATCGCGCAGAATGTCATCCAGACAGTGGCAGACATCAGTCAGCTCGCATGGTTCTTGGGAATGTCCAACCATACGGCCGACGGCAAAGTGAGGATGAATCCGATGTTCATGACGGCGTGCACCAATCCCAAAAACCTGCCCGTGACAGGAGATCGGAAAGCGATCTAGAAGTGGGCCGCCTTCAAGACGGACTATATTTTCAACGAGACCATGCGAACCACCATGGCAAGCGAAGCGAATGCAGATGGAACGAAAAAGCACGATGTCAGCGACTGGTTGGGGACGGCAGGTCTGGAGATGAAGAGCGGGGAAGCCATCCGTGCAGACGAAGAGGGCAACAAGGCAGGGCGCGATGCCGCGGTGCGACTCAGAGTTCACCCGTTCGGCAAGCAATACCCCAACACGTACGCCGACCTTGGCTCGTATGAAGGTGGTGGGGGACATCCGATGCTCTTCGATGCAACCACCGATCTCAAATATGAAGACGGGAGTTTCTAGAACAGGATTCGTATGGAAGGCAGCCTAAAAGCAGTCCGCGACACAATCGATACCATTGGCAGCGTGTTCGGCAAGGCGTTATTCCGCTCCGACCTGTGAACAAAGAAACCTGCAATGCGCGCGCTTGCGACTCCGTGGAGAGACACGCGTGACAAGCAACTGAGGGGAAGGTCGAGAGATCCGTCCATCCCAACCATCCGAAGTGCAAATCCATACGCGCGGAAGCTTACTGGCATGAGCGCTGGAAGCGCGTGGGAGGACCCGCCCGCCGAAGCGATGGAACCGACCCTGGAGCAGATCTTCAAGCGTCGCGAGGCCGAGTGCCTTGCGGCGGGCAAGGCTGCCGAAACATGCTTCATGTTTTCCAAGGACAGGGACAACGCCGCGACGCTCGACCTTTCCAAAGACCCAGCCGCGCGCGCCGTGCCAAATGGGAGACGGGCGGTTCGCATGGTTGGCAAGGCCGCCAGGATGGGGGAGCTGCAGGCGGCGAGGGCGCACCGCGGCGACGCTCGATCGGCGATGCACAGGCCTGCTCGCGCGAGTACGCCATTTATCAAGGGCCCCAGCGCCGCCCTATTCGAGGCGCCCTTTGCGGAGCATTCCATCAACCGCCCCCTCATTTCGTTGACCGATCCGTCAAGTCTCTTGCGGGGAACGGGCCTTGATTTGATTCGTGCAAAACGACACTAAATTCTTTACCACTTGACATGAAAACATTTGCATCTCGGTCACAATTCACAATTTAACACGTTCTGCCTGCGTTTTTCTGGTCAGCTTGCTTCGTAGTGGCCTCGCGAATGAACGGAACCGTTCATGCGTTACACGATATACCCTTTCCTGCACTTCGTCGTCGTCGGTACGGTTGGAGACAGATTGCCTCCCCTTGGACTTGGACTTGGTCGCACGCACATGTCGCGCCTCGCGGAGCATCGCTGGTCGACTCAAGGTCTAGTTCAAGTTCCTTGTCGCGGTCGTCGCTTTCCGCGCTCGACTCGCCCTTTTCCTCGTCCGTCCGAACCAGTTTTGGAGGTGTCGGAGCTGGGTGCACCACGGACGTTTCCGTGTCTCGTTTGTTTGTGGGAAGACATCTGATTCGGCCGAGGCCCGCGCTGCCGCGGTATGTTGTCGCTTTCCACCGCTAGCTCAAGCACCGACAGGACCGCGTCAGCCGCGTCCCAAGCGGGGTGCTTTTCTTTGGACGAGTGGCGGGCAAGGCGTGTCTCGTCCAGGAACGACTGACAAACTTCGACGAGCATGGCGTCCATGACATAGCCACGGGGCAAAAACACGTCGGCCGTGGAGCTGCGCGGTGCTCTTACTCCCAGCAGCACATGCTCGCGGTACGCCATGAGGCATTGCTCTACAACGGGAGTCGTGAGAAACACATGACCAAAAGCCCCCAAGGACTTGAGCTCCGTGAGAGCCAGCTGGATCAGAGCAATAATGTGCTTGCTATAATTCATACTTTATTGAAAACAGAGGTGACTCGCGTATTCTTGTCATGGGACAATCGAACTCGTCCATTGCCGCCGTCGAAAGCGAAATCAAATCGCTTCAGGAATGTGGCCGAAATGCGATGCGTGATGCGTGTGATGCGAGATTGCGTTTGACTGAAATGGTTTCTAAAAGATGGAAAAAGGTCCAAGTTTTGAATTGCATCAATCAACACCAATGGCACCGCGCTTCTCCACTCGGCGCACGCGAACCTTGACAAAATGCCTAGATTTGCTTCCGTAAGAGGACGACCTGCAGCGGCGTAGATATTTCTGCGATGGCGCCTTTGGCGCTTTGGGCGTGGCAGGTTTGGCCGAACATAGTAGCAGCAGCAAAGGTATGCACATCAATATGAATTCTTCTTGGAATGAGAAACCTTTTTCTGTTCACTTTACAGTTTGAAACGAACCTTCGTGGTCCTCGTTCTCTGAAGCGTGCATTGCGTCGGATTGCTGAATCGTTGGTGTTGCAAAACAAACACGGCGGAACATAAACAAATCAAAAATGGGTATTGGCGCATCATCCAAGCGCAGCTCGCAGGAAATCAAACACGATAAGACCAGAAGAGTCAAAGAAGTCAGCGCGCTGCGAAAAGAGATTGCAGATGCAGGAGGTCTGTCTACTGATGGAAGCGCCATGGTTCGCTTTGATGACAGTGCGGAAGCACAGTTGCGGGCCATGGCGGCGCAAGTCGCCATGAAGCAGGTCGAGCGAAACGACAAGCTGCTGACGAAGCGCGACCACGCCCGCATTCTGCAGATATTGCTGCAAGTCTTCAAGCCAAATCATCCCCACGCAAAGTGCATCGACATTGCAAGCAAGTACACGTCAGGGAATCTGAATTTTGAAATACGCTAGATCATCTGGAAGCCTGAAAATGTATGGGTGAGTGGGAGACGAGGAGGAGAAGCGGTCAAAGAAATCTAGCCTGTTGAAGCAATCGAAGATGCGTCGTCGCTCGCCGTCGTTCCAAAGGCGTTTGGTTAAAAACAGGGACTGCGAACACGCATTCGCCAGCAAAAACGCTAATGTGCATCAGACACAAAGATGGGACAATTTCAGTCAACAGCCGCGCAAAGTGCCACCGAGGCGGAAATTATTGCACTGCAACGCTGCGGGCAAGATGTCATGAAACATCCCTGCATCGCCGAGTTGCTTGCTGGACAGATGTTTATGGGAGACGATCAACTGCTGCATTATTTCGCCACCTTTTCGCTCCGAGAACGGCATGGATCAAACTTTCAAGTTCTCCCCATGCTGTTTGCGGATCGGAAAAAACGCGTCCAGCAAGCGCATTCGCTCGCCTGCCTGCGCACTGCCATCGCCCTGTCACAGGCACGCTTCCTGGTCGTCCCCTTCGGAGTGCCATCCCATGCCAATGCCATTTTGATCGATCAGGTAGAGGGAAGCGTGATCGGGATCGAGCCGCATGGAACGGTGAAGAACGACGAAGAGGCGGGAAACGTGCGCCACGAGATGATGTCGCTCGTCGCCGAGGCTGGCTTGCCAGAGATCACTTTTATGTCTGCCCTCTGGCAATCCGTCCAGCAACACGACAGCCTGTGTCAGATGTGGTGCCCTCTCATCGCCCGATGGATTCTTTCCGTCGCCCTCGGAGACGACGTTGACTTGTTTTCCGCGGCTACCAAAGTGCAAGACATCCAGCGACGCTTGATTGGGGTCACAGGAAAGCGAGCGCCGACCGTTGATCGGAGCGTGATTCCAATGGCGGCATTTTCGCTGTTCGGTTCGGCCATCCTCTGCGAAAGTAGTCAGGCCACCATCGGCGAAGCGCTTGATTGGGCCGAGTCCTTCAGCCGAGGACTTTTGTGGATGGCATGCGACGAAGCCCTGTTCCGCGACACAGATGGGGACTTTCGAACCCGACTCTTGCGTCTCGAGCTGGAATACCCGCTCGCGCATCGAGTCTTTGCCCCCGATGGAAGCCTTGTTGGCGGTGCTCCTCCCGAAGTAAAGGAGTAGATCGTTCGCATGCGCCCCTTCTTCAAAGCAGGAACCGCGTCATTCCAGTAGATGTTTGAACCCGCTGCATGGTCGGATGATTTCATCGCGCTGCAATCAAATGAGGGTCGCTCCGAAATCATGAAGCGGCCCGTGCCCGAAGTGTCCGCCGCCGCCGTTTGCGCGAGCGATCACCTGGGTAAAAGCTTCTCTCTGGAGAATGTTCGGCTGCAGCAGAACGTGCACGCCGTCGCCGCAGTCAGAAAATTTGTCGCAACCGTTGCCATGTCGGACAACTGTGCCAGAGACCTGACCCTGATGAATGGCAGGTTCGGCCCGCAGTGGGTGCTGGGTCTTCACTCGAGTACATTCCGTGAGTTTGTCACTGGACGTACGTCTCCGTCCGCGCTGTGCAAAGCCGTGGAAACATGGAAGCAACAGAAAGTGGAACCTGTTCGCTTGGTCGACCTCGGTAGTCCAGCCACTTCGTTGGGGAACGCCGCGGGGACTGCAGGGGCTCGCTGCCCTGCCCACCTGCACGAGCTTGCAACGGAGGGCAAGGTCGCCGACAACCCCGCTGAGTGCTCAGGACTTCGTTGCGCGGAAGCCACCCTGTCGTTGGCATTCGTCGGAATCAAAGGAGACAAGGACGCCGTCGTGGCATACTGGGCCTCCCCGTCGGGACCGCCAAGTTCTGACGTTCAGGCTGCCGCCGACGTCATGCCCGACACGCGAAACGGGGGCGTGCTTCGCTTCGACCCGACGCAAGGTGCCTCTGCTTCCGTCACTGTGGAAAACCCCCAGGTCGTGCACGCAAACGGAGAGCTTTTGCCACCCGCTGTCATGTACCAGGTGTTTAGCCACGCAGAGGGAGAAACTGGATTCAGTCCTTATTTGGTAAAGATGGCTCCCGTGGTACGGCGCGTAGACCCCGCCTTGGTGGAACGGGAGGGGGAATCGCTCGGAGTTGTAACGGTTGCGATGCAGAAGAGTGGCGACACCGCCCCACCCAAGGCGATCCGATATCGCGACGGGATGTCAGAAGTGGATCTGCAGCGGGAGCTGGCGTCTTTCAAGCCGAGCCAGCCGATCGTGGTGATGTGCAGCCGTGGAGATTCCTCGGCCGCGAAGCGATGCGTGCGGGTGCTGGGTCGCATTGGATTTCCGAATACATGGTTTGCGGAAGGTGAATGAAAATGAAACAGGTGTGTATTATTCTTAATCGTTTCAATGCCACGAAACGACGGACGAATGAACTTTGCATCACGAGTGGAAATGTGTTCGCTCTTGATACGCGGATGTCGGCACGCATTTGCCGTTCACCATCTGCATACCCTGCGGGCACTTAACAACCTTACTGGGTGCCCTGGGGTGTGCGGCGGGCGTCGTTGGTCCAAAATGGGCAGGCGCATGTCGCGTTGGTCCAAAAGGGGCAGACGCATGTCCCGTTGGTCCAAAAGGGGCAGGCGCATGTCCCGTTGGTCCAAAAGGGGCAAGCGCATGTCCCGTTGGCCCTAACTTTGCGGGCGTTGGGTCTGGATGAACCACGGGAAAGTTGAAACCAGGCAGTACCCCTTGATTCTTATATTCCCCGCTCATGAAGCCAAAGATGACCATAATCGCAATGAGGCCAACGTACACAAGGGTAAAGACACCGACTCCTTGCAGGATGTCCGATGGTGTTGGGTTCTCCATGCTTTGCATCTTCTTCTTTTTATCTCACTTGTTGACATAAAAATGTCGGGCATGACACTCGCAAACGACATTGCCTTATCTTCTTTGCAATTCGTCCTCGGAGCCATGACACTGGTTGCTGCTCTCGCATGGAACCAGGCGTTCAGCAACTTCTTTGACACGCATCCTCGGCTGCGACAGTTCGGTCCGTGGGTGTACGCCTCGGCCGTGACCGCCATCGCCGCGTGCGTGGGAGTTGGAATCACGCGGTTGCGGTCCACTCTGAAGTCGAACGGTGCCAAGAATCTGCTGACTGCGTAACTTAGACGCGGATCTTCTCGCGAGAGCGGTACGCGGTTTGCAGGTCCGCTTCGTGTCTCAAGTTCTTTTGCTTCTCCAAGCCAAAACGCTCCATGTCACCGAGAGCGTCCTCCATTTCCGCAATGATGCTAGGCTGTTCGCGAGGAAGAGCCCGCATGCTGACTTTGTTGGCGGTGTCCATTCGCTTGTTTCCCATTGGCTTTGGCTGAAAGTGCTTCGTGCTCGGTTTCGCCATTGCGACACCCTCGAGCATCTGCCGCCTGCCTGGTCCATGCAGCACCGCTCGTCGGATGTCTCGTAGCGCGCGGTTCAGCGCTGAGATGTATTTGGCCTGCGGGACGAGATCCCCTCGTCGGATCGCTGTCTCGTCTTTCCATACGGTTTCCTCGAACGAAAGCAATGAGGCGAGCGACTCGACAAGTCCTTTCCATGCATGCGGCGCGAATTGAGCATACTGTTCGACCCGCAGAAGCATCTGCCATGGAATGCTGTGGCGTCGTGCCACCTCGACCGCCTCTGCGTCGATTGTCTGTTCCATCGCCAGAGGTGGATCGCGTTTGTGGTCAGGTGCGGGAGTGGGGTCGTCCTCCTTTTCGTCTTCGCTCATCGCTCCTGCGGCCAAGAGTTCGGGCTCCGACTCGGCGTTCGTGCTGCTCAGTGCGTGGTTGAGGACCAAGCCTCCTCCAACCACGACGACTGTGCCCCCAATCCCAAGCATCCAACGATTCTTGAGTACCGTTTCCATTTGTTAGTTTCGCATGCGTTTCAATGCAAGCTGAAAGAAACAGGGGCTGTTTTCGGGCGCAGCAAATTTCGGGCCTACCAAGCAAAAGCCAAAGATGGAGCAACTCCTTGGTCTCGTGACTGGCAACGCGGAGGGGGCGTCTAACCTCTACTGGTCCGACCCAAAGACGGAGGGCCCCAAGATTGCCAAGGTGGACCCCTTGGTATTGGACAGGGCGGGCGAGGACGTTTTGTTTTACGTGGCCAACAGCAAAAATGAAGATGTGGTCGTGTACTCCTGGAACAAGAAAGCCACGTCCACGGACGACCTTCTCGACATGCGGTGGCTTCTGCTCGACCCAAAGAGCCTCGGCGATAACCTTTCCGATGAGGCGTTCAAGGACGCCCGTGGAAACTACTGGAAACCGCTCGATCACATGCAAGAGATGTACCTCGGCGTTAGCGTGAAGAAATCTGCGAACAAGCGCGGAGAAGCCGTCATCCTGGTCAGCATGGATGTGGCGGATCACGTGACCCTGCGGCGAAAGCTGAGCATGCAGCTGTGCGAGGGGCCCGACGGTGAGAAGCTTCTGCAGACAACCATCGAAGGCAAACCCGCGCGCCTCGACAAAGCATACGTTCATATGTCAAAGGGGCTGACTCCTGACGTTGACTACATCCGTACGTACGGGACGCAAATGGCCGAGCCGTGGGAGGAGCTGACAGAAATCATCGAAAAGCCGCGTCACTCAGGATAAACAAACGCCGTTCAGATGGGTGCAAAATTCAAGAATTTCTTTGATGGCATCAAAAAGTTTTTTTGTGGCATCTACAACTGGTTCAAGGGGTTTCACAAAGCGTGGGTTTGGCTCAAAAAGAACTGGTGGGTCATCCCACTGGCGATTATTGGCATTATCGCACTGCACTACGCATGGGAGTCGTTTTGGGCGTATCGCGCGAGAAAGACATACGAGAACGGAGTCCAGAAGTACCAGATAGCGAAGATGAAGCTTCAGGAAGCGCAAGAGAGACGAATGCTAGATATGCGAAGACAAATAACACAGCAGCCAATGCAACCGCGACCGCCATTGCGGCAAACAGGCAAAGCAGTGTGACGATTGAATTGACAGACAGACACATGCAAACTATTCCACATTCACAACTTTTTTCGTTCAGAACTAGAAATATCACTCTTATCACTACCTTCATGGCTGCTTCGGGAGTTACATCAAACAGTCCGCCTGCTGAGGATGAGAGAGCGAGCACCTCATCTTGTTCTTCATCAGACAACGCCGAGACCCTGGTCTTCACCCCCGAAGAGATTGCCACGATCGATCCCGCAGGTAAACTCGATGCTGAAGCGATGCAAGTCCTCCAGATGCTAGGCGAGCGATTCATTACGCGAGTGGCAGGAGTCGCAGCCCGCATCCAGAGGCATGGCTCTGTCTTTGCGGCAGAGGAAGATCCTGCCAGCGCCAAGCAGATGAATCAACTCGACGCCATTGCTCTCGACGCGTCGCTGCGACTCTGCTGCACGGACGGAGACCTCCAGAAGCAGGTGCACGAGGACACTTGGGGAAAGACGGAAAGTTCATCATGAGTTGCCATTGTTTGCGTGTCAATTAAAAAGCTCTTTTCTCGTGCCAGACAAAAATAACCCACTCGCTGCGAAGCGTGCATGGAAACATCTTATTTTAACTTTGGCGGTCGCCGTCGATCGCGCACAACTCCCAATGCGTCTGCTGCCAAGTCGCGCAAGTAGCGGCCGTCGTCGTTGGCTCGCCCGTCGCGAAAGCGGAAGCGTCCTCATGCGACCACCCTTCCCAAAGCACCCACCGACCCCATTGCTCTGCGGGGCGCGGCCAACGGCAAAAGCCTCGAGCAAATGATTGAGCTGCGGCGAACCCAGCTGCAATCCATGACGACGACCGCACAAAATGACGAGCTGCGGCGCATGCGAGCCAGTTTGTGCATGCTCCGTGGGCAGAAAACGTGCCGCGCCAGGGTGACGCGCCTCCACACCAAAATTGCCAGCCTCGAACGAGAGATTGAGGAGATCGAGTCAGGAAGCCGCGTGCGCGAATTCGACACGAATGCAGACAAGGCTCTGAAGCGGTTTTACTCGGTTCGGGAGGGCTCCATCGCAAGGGCGGCACGGAGCTCGTCGAGCAGGGCTCTGTACACGTCGACGTACCGCGTCATGCCGAGAGGCACTCGGTCCAAGACGAGGGATGGGCACGCGCGCGGGTTAAATCCCGTCACCAAGGTGGACAGGTAGCAACGGGTCGCCGATGACTTCCTGACCAAGGTGTGCGGAGAAGCGCCGCCCACCCTCGTGATTCCTGACGGGGTCTGCGAAGAGTGTGGACAACCCGTACGGGTTTTGGTGGAAGGTTCGATTGTCGGTTGCCCTGGATGCAGGCGGGTCCGACAGATTCCGCCCCAGGCTCCCATTGGCGAAGGCGTGTCGAGCTACGCGAACCGCAGCCACGGGGGAGCATCCCGCGGGGCTTCAGGGTCTCACCAAGAGGCGCGCCTTCGAGAGAGGCTCGAGGCGGCGCAGGCCAAGCAGAGCAAGCCACCGCCTCAAAAGCGCATGGACGTCGTGCTGCAATCCATGCTCCGCAACAACCTGACAGGGATGGAAGATTTTTTTGACGAGATCGTGCAGGAGATGCAGGCGAGGGGGCCGTTCAAATCGTTTGACGACGCCAATGCTAGACTGTCGTCTTCGTGCATTCGCGCCCTCCGTGCCATCAGCTCGAGGGACGTCCGTGCGGCGAGGAGGGCCGTGCCCAAGGAAAAGCGAGTCATGCAGACGTATGACGACTGTGCCCTCATCGCGGCCCACATTACAGGGCTGCTTCCTCGGAGGATGCCCGCCGCGCTGGAGGAGCGGCTCGTGCTTCTGCTACGCGTGGCCATGCCCGTGTATCGGCATCTGTCTGACAAGCGTGCGAATTTCTGGGGCGGGTACCCGTACTTCATCATCAGCAACCTCCTTCTGCTTGGCTACGACGAATTCCTTGATCAGTTCCAGCTCCCGAGCCTGGGCGCCGATCGGGAGAGCACCAGGAATAAAATGTTCGAGGCGCTCGGTTGGGAGTTTGTGCCCGTCAACGAGCCGCCGCCCTCCATCCAATACATCGAAGCGCCCAATGAAGACAACGATACCAAGGCGGAGATCCAGGCTCTCTTGTTGCAGTAGCAGAGAGAAAGGGAACAGGCGCAGCAGAAGCCGAGGCGGGGCGGCAGGAGGCGGCTCAAAGAAACCAAGGCTCCTCCGAAACCCAAGCAGGCCTCGCCGAACATCGGAACAGGCGCTGCAGATGCGTCTGTGCCTGGAGACCCTGGAACGACGATGGGTCCCAATGGGGGAATAAAAAACAAACGATGCAGAAAGCGGAAGCGCCCTCTGCCTCTGGACGCGAAAACGTGACCAGAACGCGCGAGTGGCACGACGAATAGATACGAACGATGGAAAAGTGCATCGACGCCCTTCAGGGCACGATGATCGAACTACACAAAGAGCAGGAACTGAAATTGAGAATGGAAGCGTGGGACGGCGCAATGTTAAGCAGAAAGAAATCGCATTCGGTGTAAATACATACATTATTATAGCATTCCTTTGATGGCCAGCACCACGGCCAAGCTTCCCCCTACCATTAGAGCAATCGTCACCCCCAAATCCATGCCCGAGTCCGTCTTGTCTTGCAGGAGCAGCTCTTCTTGTTGGGGGTTGGGCTTTCTGTCCCGCCGCCACGCCTGCTGCAAGTCTTCCTCATTATCGTTCTCTTTCTCTTGGCAAACGATTTTGTTCATGATAACGTTGTGCTTTAGCACGGGGGGATCCTCGATGCCCCGAATTCCACTCTTGCGGTCGTGTGCCGCGGCGTCCATACTCGCGCTGTAATCGGGCCTGGATCGATCAAGGTAACGCCCACCCAGCATCTCGGGCGACCCCTAGCTGGCCCACGCTGTTTTGGCCTCGCGGCCGACAAAGGCGGCCACGCCTCCCGACCCCTGCGTGGCGAGCGGACCGTCCATGGCCTGCCGCTCCAAAGACATCTCAGAGCGACGGATAGGAATGTTGTGCTGTCCAAGGTTTTGCTGGTTTGAGGCGCTTGTCTCCGCGTACCTCTGCATGCGGATCGGTTTGTCGGCGCGCCCCGCCCGCAAGGGTGCACCCCGCATCTCTCTGCCTTCCCACTCGGCCTTGCCCTAGTCGCTGAGGGCAAAGTCCCGCCCCAACTGGTCAAAGGGGTAAAAGTCTCCAGGTCCCCTCCGTGCGCACCAGTCCGCCGAAGGCGTTCCCACGAGGGCTCCTGCTCGCTTGTGAGCAAAGTCCGCGTCTTCGTCTCTGGCGGCGCATGCCACAAAGTTGGTCACTGGCCCCGCCTTGCTGGCTTCGCTGGCCCGCGCAAAAAGCAGGTCGGTGGCCGCGTCGAGCTCGGTGGCGGCGGCGTCTGGGCCCGAGCGGACGAAGCGGCTCTCCCCTGTCGACGGGTTTGCCATCTGCATGCGGACGGCGCCGTAGCGCGTGCTTCCAGGTCTCCGCCTCTCCCCCTTGCCAAAGGCGACCGATGCCCGAGCCGCTTGGTCCAACTCGGCCGCCTTTCCCTGTGGGTCCCAGCCGTCGTTGTTGCCATCCGTGTACCGCATCTTGCCTGTTTCGGGGTCGCGAATCTTGAGAGCATCAAAGGCGTCCATGTGCGTAGTCTGACGCCCGATCAGTCCGTGCAACGGATGCGTGTGCTCCTCGACGACCGCTTCGACTGGCTTGCCCAATTTGGCCGCGATTCGCTGCGCCGCTGGCTGCACGGCCTTGGGCTTCCCAAACAGACCCTGAGAATAGTCGTACGCAACGTCGAAGCTTGCCATGTACTGTTCCTTCTCTTTCCAGGCGTCTTGATAAAGGCGCTTCTCGGCCTCGAGCCACTTTTGGTACTCTCGACCTCCCACGTCTCCCTTCCAGCCGTGGGCATGTCCTTTGGCGCTCGGGTTGAACACGAAGCGGTCGCTGACGGGGGCAAAGTGCTCTTCTGTGATGCGAGCTGCGTCCTTTTCAGTGCCATATGAAAAGCGGTCAAACGTCCAAGTGCGATTGGGGGCCGCCATGCCTTGATTCGTTTTATTCCATGGTAACGTCGGGTTTTTGCAGGACATCCATCAATCACGACCACCCTGGCCGCGTGGGCCAGGGTTGGAACTTGCCCCAAGTGAGCGCGATAAATAAGATCGCCGATGTCACAGTGATATCTCCCAGAACGAGGTACTGGGCGTAGCTCAGGGCTTGTCTCAGCCCTTCGGCCGTCTGGGGAATCTCGGATGCCACACGCAAAGGTCGAGTTATGCACGACTGCCAATCCGCCGAAGGCTCGACGAACGTCGCATACGTCGTGTTCTAAAAAATCAACGCCGCGCCTGGCAGCCGCAATCCCGTGCTCGTCTCGCACTGCGGCGATGCCCCCAGCATGCGACTCGATACCATCAAGGGGTCCAAGTCTTCGGCACACGGTCCGCACAGGATGGCTTCCCCAAAGCGAGGCAATTTCAGTTCTGTGCCAGGCGCTCCGAAGTATGCAAGTTCAATGCACGGCGGGCAGATAGCCATCCAAGCTAACATGCTCAGAACAGCACCGAGTCTGTCAGAGCGGCGTTGCTGATATGAATCCATGGTAATGAAGACGGCGGAAAGCGTAGAAAGTAGGAGGAATGCCGCCATGCTGGGCTTCCAAGTGCTGGGACTTTCCATGACCGCCCTCAAGCTTCCTTGCCAGATCGGGAGATCTTCGCCCAGGACGCTTTGCGGGCTGACCATGTAGTACACGGGGCTGAAGATGAAAAAATACGCCAGCAGAGGAACTAGAGCAACTCGAAACACGGCAAGAACGGATGCGCACTCGAGGCACATGGTTTGTGTAAAACGAAGTTCGATTGCAGAGTGAGTGCCTCACGCAACGACTCCGATCGAATACGGCTCCGAGTCGTCCGATCCCGTCGGCACCCCTTCCTGTCATCGTCACTTCAACAGCCAAAGAAAAAGAAGAAACGTCGTCATGAACTCGTCCATCATTTCCCAGGTAACTCGTCCTCTCGTAACTGGACCGCCTTCAATCAAGGATGGACGTGGGCGGGCCGTGCAAAAAGCGCGGGACGAGAAGCAATTGGAGCGGGCGCGCCAGGGGAATGCCTTTGGAGGAAGTGCCCGCCGCACGCTGTTCCAGACGGGAGGGAGACCTCAACTGAGTGATTGAACTTGATACTACACTTTATTTCAATCACTGCACGTCTTCATCGTCTCTCTCTCTCTCTCTGTCTCTCGCGGGCACAAAATCGCCCTTTGTCGTGAAAAACGTTGTGACTGAAAATGGCCGCCCGCCATTCAGGCGGAATCGGACGCCTTTCGGTGGCATTCTCTTGGAGAACTCTCCCCTTTCCCCCTGCCGACAGATCCCAACCCCAACCGCGTACTGATCCGCCTTGGGAATCAAAGGTTTCGTTGTCTTCTGAAGGTGAGCAAAGACAGCAGCAAGGTCGCGGTGGTACTCGAACTTGATGCACTCCTCCCACAGTGGATTGCGCGAAAATACCCACCGCTTCGCCGTAGGTATGCATAAGATGAACTGAGTGCAATCGTTTCCCTTCATTACGGGTAGCACATGCGTGACCTTGTGCCATCCCGCGTCCAATTGAGCACCTCCGCTATGAGTGGCGGGCGTGTGCGGGTACAACTACAGGAACTTGGGCGCAATGTACTGCTTGAGGTCTCCTTCGAACGTGAACGCCGCCACGGAGTCAAGCCTGTGGTTGACCTCGATCTCGAGCGTGTCAGTGGGTTGCAGAGAGTTCCATAGCCCAGTCAGTGTGGTCCGAGCTTTGCACCTGCTCGCGAGGCTTGCGGCCCCTTTGGCCCGAGCACAACTTCTTCCATCGGGGAGCATCCCCGCGGCAGAAGGAGCTTGTTTAGGCGCCTTGCCTCGAAGCTCCTTTCCGCCAAAGGCAACAACCTCAGAGACCTTCATCAGTGAAACGCTGACGTCGTTTAGTGTCTGGAAGGCTTTGATCGTCTCGGTGGCGGTTGGTTTTTTCGACTTGCGCATGTAGGTCGTCGGCGCGAAGCGTGCGGCAAGGATCTTGGTCAGCTCCTCCTTGGAAGAGACGTGGGCCATGAGGTCCGCCACGAATGTATTGATCTGGTGGAAGAACGGATTCACAGGCTTCCACGTCTTTCTGAGTATATCCGACTGTTTCGAATCGGGGGCAGTCGTGACGGCCTGCATCGTTGAGATTGCCCAGTCAAATTTGGTCATCGATTTAGCACGGTCTGGAGTCGGCACTTGTTCCATGAACCAGCGAACCGACGGAAGCATTTTCTCTCCGTACGGCACGGCCTGCAGCGCCGACTCGACGAGCTTGAGCGAATCCTGCAGGCCTTCGCCCATCATTATTTGGCACAATCTCCGCGAAGTTGGAATCGACACGCTTTGGATGGAGCCGTGAACGCCGTCAATCGATGCATGGAGAAGAAGTAATACTGCCAATGTGACATTGACAAGCAGCACAACGGTCGAAGTGAGATGCAGCGCAATTATTTGGTTTTTCGTTCTACCAAAATAAAAGAAGCAAATGCAATTCAGGACGCCCAATGGTACAATGATTGTTACACCAACCATGAGCATCCAGTGGAAAGGAGTGTCCAACAGTGCCACCCAGCTGATATCGCCCACTTCGCATTGAGGTGGTTCTCCGAACCAAGGTTCCCCCCAAAACGACCACCGAGTGCAGTCACAGGGCGTTCCGTCAGTTCGAGCCTGGTTCGACACACGGACGAGTGCAGTGATAACCGCGATTGCTCCAGCGGCGAACGTCAACATCTGCAACCACAACTTTGAATGTGGCGAATCTGTGTGCGGTATATGTCTGAAATCGTGCGCAACTAACCGCCGAACGTTCGTTCGGTGGTGTCTGTATTCAAGCAAGCCGAGCGTTAGCAATCAAACAAATCAATGGAAGCCCATATTCCCGACGCAAAAGCCCTCTTGAAAGTCATTCAGACTCTAAATGTTATGATTCGCGAAAAAGATAACAACATTGTGCATCTTGAGGGAATGATAAGACGTTTGTAGAGGCAATTAAAAATGGACACGGAGCGCTGCGTGCACGGATTTTCTGCCAGATGGTGCGACCGTTGCAATCTCAAAAGATTCTGTTGAATTACGATTCATCGCACAAATGGAAGCCTTGCAAGTCAATCAGAGCTCAACAAAGCAGGAGCTCTGTTTGCGGTCAAAAATACGATTGAATGAACATTGAAATCGTGCGCAACAATCAACCGAACCTTCAGTAGTCACAAAATATCTCTTGTTCGCTCACTCAGTTATTCTCAACATGGCATCCGTCATTCTACCCACGCATGCCACTAAAGTTGTCGTGAGTGTTGAGGATGACGAAATGGAGACGTGGCGGTTTGGTTTGAAGGGATTGGAGAGCCAATGGTTGAGGCTGTGTTGCCCGCCCGATTTCAGCCTCGTCGACGTCGCCGTGGAAACTCTGCGGATCCGCTGCTTTCAGCTGCATGCCGATATTCTCGAAATGCATTTTGCATTTCATCGGTTCCGACACACCGTGACAGACGAGCGATACTACCAGGTGGCATGCAGCGCTGTTGTCGAACCTCCCGTGGCATCGAGCGACGACCCTGATACCACTGAGATTGTCATCCTCTTGAAATTAGCACGCGATAGAACCTGCAACGCTGTGTTTCACAAGAGGAAGCTTATGAGCCTGGCAACCAGCAGGAGCACAAAGTGGGAATAGACGTGCTTGGATAAGGAATCTGCTGCGGAGGAAATTGTGCAGGTGATGCATCGGGACGTCTTTGCTGCTTAGTGCCTCGCAAGCATGAAGATGATTGAGGTTTAAATTATATATACTTTGCCACGCCAATCCGTCGCTGTTCCAAATCAAACTCAAAATACAGGCCCATCATTCCAGCAATGCCAAGCATCATGACGGGCGACTGTGCCCCGAACAGGGCGTCAATGTTTGGGTCGTCCATGCGCAGGGTTGAGTAGTAAGAGCCGTTTTGCATTTCGTCCTGCATGTACCGCGGCGGGGTAAACCCAAGTCGAACTCCGTTGCGAAGCACAATTTCAAAGCAGGGAAGGCCGTCCAGATCGTCTTGGCGAAATACGTCGTGCGTGTGGGGAAAGCCTGCTTCGAGGAATCCGCGCGACAAACTGCTGGTGATGTAATTGTCAGCCGTTCCCGAATCAATGATGAGGAACTTCGGTGCCAGGCCTTCTGCCAGGGGGGTCAGTTCTTGCGGCGACGGTCCCGCGAGAAAGGCCTCGATGTCCGCGATGTATGCTCCCATGTACGTGTAGCCCGTGCTAAAGGGTGTGTAACCCATGGGCAGCGACCCAATGCAGTCTTGCGAGCAGTGCCCGAGCACGAGGTAGCCAGCACCGTCCACCGAGCACGCAAGGCCCCACTTGCGCGTGCACCCGATGGCGTCAAATAAGACGGAGAGAACGCATGGATCGTCGGGGTCACTCGCGCATTTTTCGGTCGGAGCCATGAGACCGATCACGTTCGAGTGCGTGCCCTCCATCGAGGACGCCGCGTGCACCACCATTGCGTCAAGTGCAAACTCGTCCAAGTCGGCCGTGTCTTCGAGATTGGGGGGGTCGAAGCATCGGGAGCCGTGTCGGTCGGGCCGCAGCACCTACAACTTGACAGTATCTCTAACCATGTCGCTGTCGATGCGGAGCGAAGCATACTAAAGCTTTCCTTGTCGATGCATGCGGACCACCGAAAGGCTTTCGTTGAGATTGTATCCCGCGTCCTTGGCCGAGCAGAGCTGGTTAGAAATGCACTCACTCGTGGCAACCCCGAGGCTCTGACTTCCGCTGTCGATCACCACGAGAACGTTGCCTCCGCCGATGCTCAGCCGCATGACAAACCCTGCATCGGGAACCGAGTATTGAATCGGAACCATTATACCAGGGTTACGCCCACCTGCTCGGGTCATTCGAAGTGGTCTACCCCGTCTCGGCTGCGGAAGAAGCGCGCGCACGGGTCGCTTCAGAATTGGCTCTGTTGCCCAGTGCTCGAATCGCGGCGGGTTGAGACGATAAACCATCCACCATGCAGCTCCCAGGATGACCGCAAACACTAAACATCCCGCCAAAAGGTTAGCCTCCCAGCCTCTTTGGCGAAGCGGGATCAGGCACACGTCGTGGGCGAGCGCCTGCATTTGTGTCATATGACAATCAGAAACAAAGGCAAAAAGATTAGAAACGTCGCCATGGGCACATGCGGATCAAGCGCGCGTGTTCATGTTTCTGCAGATAAACGACAGAGCAACTTGTCGGGCAGCTTGCGACGAACGAAATCAACGAGCGAACGGGATTCTTCCCATTACAACTCCGACATGGACGATTACATTCGGCACATCGACGAACAGATCCTGACTGGTCAAATCAGTTCGCAACGAGGGCTTGCTCTCTTGGATATGTTGGACGTCGATCCCTTGCAGGTGCACCTAGTGATGCGCTCTGTGTGGTAACGTGGCAGATGCGTCAACATTTTCACAAACGCGATAACAGCAGCGTGTATTCATTCTCTGCGGTCAAAAATCATCAAGGTCGTGCGAGTGGAAAAGAAGCGAATGTATCAGACGCGCTCCGATCGCATCGTCATGTTCCGCCGCGCGTGTGAGGCATGCTAGTTGCGCAAGCAGGCCTTGTGAAAATAAAACATACTTTTCATCAATTCACGAACGACCGTCGATCAGAAGGCCATGATGCGCATCCCTGCGCGCCTCCCTCCCGATGGCGCACATGCATGGGCGAAGATACCATGTTCGCGACCGACACGCTTCCGCTGGAGGTGCGAGCTCACGCGCGCAAGCAAACTGCCATTCATTGTGCGGCAGGACCGCTATCGGTGCGACTCGTTTCGCTTTCCAAGGAAGCGCAATCGCATTCCAATGACGGTGCAAAGATTTCCATCATCACTGCTATCAGTTGCGTACCCACTCACCCGCAATTGCTACCTTTGGCCAAGTTTGCAGAGCGCGTTCTATTTGAAGCAGATCGCATGTACATTTTGTTGCGGCACCCCATTCCAGGCACGGTTCACGCAATTGCATGCTTGCAGCCCTGCAGACAGGTGCGATATATCGGTGCATTATCGGCCGTCTACCCGCTGCAACGCCCCTATGCGACGCTGTCGCAATGCTACGTGCACAATCAACGACTTGAACAAGACGCATTCAAGCTGTGCATCTCGCCTCAGGTGGCGCCGTCCGTTTTTTAGTTTCCTCAGACTGCTCGGCCCGCTCGGCCTGCTCGGGCGTCGCTTACGAAGAGCGCATTGCACGTGCGGTGGTGGACGCGGTCGGTCGCGGTTGGATCGCGCACTGACGGACGCGCGCCATGGATCGAGCTTGTGCGGGAGTTTCGGTTGCGCACGCAGAGGGACCAATGGAACGAGTGCATCGCAAAGCACGTACACGTGACCATGCGGACGGATGCATATTGCACGTCGTATCGATGGTTGGCGCGCGAGCACGCGGCTGCGCTTCGATGCTCCACCGTCCCGCGTGTGACGTGCATCAATCCAATATCAGAGTCTCGCATGCGCCGCATCCGTTGCATTGTAGCATTTCGCGAGGCCAGTGCCAACGCGAGGCATTGGAAGGCGGTCGGTTTTTGTTTCGAGCGAGCGAAGCGAGGATTTGCGCACTCGCTCGAGCTGACGCGACGCGTGCAATGGCTTCGCGCGCAAGGCGCATGCAGAAACTTTGCCGATGTCATGGACTTCGTTCGAATGCGCGCGTGGCGCGCACTGCCAGCTCTGCAACCCATTTTGCACGAGCGCGTGTGCGCTCTGTTTTCACAAATCCATCGACTTGGGTTTCAGGACGATGCGTGTGTCGTTCGCATGAGATTGGAACGCAAGCAGATGCGAGCGATGTTTGAGAGAACGTGGAGGATTAGGATGATGAATGGACGAGGAACAAAGTGCAGCAAAGTGGTATTAATGTTGACAATCATTCGGGACATCGACGTCAATTCCTTGCAGGCGCACCGTGTGACGATTTTTGTCGACCGATGTGTCAAAATTTGCACAAACGCAGTTACAGGTAAATTTCCCTTTCAAGTACATATTTTCTAGTGATACATTTCATTGCGTCATGGAAGCAGCCGTTACGACAGTGCAGTACCGCAACATGGGATCCAAGCAGCAGACGGTTCCGCTGCAGTTCAGCATGCGTGCCACCGATCTTGCCTCTCTGCTTCAGAAGGAGGTGGACGCAAAAACATCCATCCCTGCCCTCAAGACCGTCGTCAGCCTTGGCTCCAAAAGCATGCTGTGCTCAGGCAGCATGTTCTTGACGGGATCGTTCGAGGTGAAGGAGCACATGCACGGCCGAGACTGGAATCACGGCACCTTTGCACCGTCCAGATTTGCTTCGACCAAATTCGTCGCTTGCACCAACTGCAAGACGCTGCAGTCCCTCGACTGTCCCAATACGGTGTGGGCGGTTACGCGGTAGTCGCTGCGAAACAGCTTGGAACATGCCGCGCGAAAGCGGTCGGACGACGAGGAATTTGCAGTGGCACCGCTCGAGACGCTAGTCCGAAAGGCGGGAGGAGACGATGCTAGGATACCCGTGTTCACCCTATCCATCCGTGCTCTGCAGACGTCTCGCATGCCGCTTACTCTGCGGTTCCAGTTCCAAACCAAGGAGGGCTCGTCGTTCGCGGCGACGGCGTTGCCCTTCATTGTCATGTCCAAGCCCCCTGCATCGATTAAACTTGTGTACGGTGCAATCTTTCCCAAGGGTATGGTTCCCACGGGGTGGAGAGCGGTCCATCTCAAGGGCAAGGCGACGAACGGCCCCTTTCGCATGGGCCCCGTTGAAAAGTTGTTTTCGCAGACGACGCATCAGCTAGCCGAGCCGCCCCGCGCGTACCGAGAAGCGCACAAAAACATTACACACGAAGAAACGGTGATGGTGCAAAAGGCGATGGAGGCACGAGACGTACCGCTTCCTCCCCGCAAGAAGGCTCGATTTGACAGATAAGTTTTTTTTCTTGTTCACAGAACCACTGGTTTAGGCGTTTCTTCCAGCCAAGATTTGGTATCCCACCCCAGACGGTAGTACCTTTCCCGAAGTCGCCTGAGTTTGTCCTCGTCCTGCGCCAGCACCGCGCGAACGTCGTCTCTTCCTTGGGCAATCACAAACGGGATAAACCGCCCAGTCCCCTGCTGCGATGAAGGCACCAACTGTTTCATGGCAGTCTCTGCGGTCGCGAACTGCTCCTTTGCCTCGGCCAAGTCTTCGACTGTGAATCGGGAACGGAGTCGCGCCAGCTGCTGCTGTCTGGGCAGGCGAAAGAACCCAAGGCTTTGCATTTGCTCCCTGGCAAAGCGCAGTACGTCCCACATTCGAAGGCTCGGGTCCAGCGCGTCTCGCCTGCTCGCTGACGCCTCCTCATCCTTTCCCTTTGCACCAGCACCGCCTGCCAGAGACACACCGTGGGAAGCGCATAGAGAGGCAATCTTCTCCTTTATTTTGCCGAACGCTTGTCGACTGGCCCGCTCGTGAGAATCGTCCATGGCTTCCTGCATTGACCGCTCTATTGACGCAAGGTCACGCGCAGAAATCCCGTACCCGCTCCGTGCCAGCGTCTGCAGCTCGGTCCCAAGGGCCAGCTCTTCGTGTGCCATGGGCGCTTGTGAGCTAGCCAGGAAAGTCGCACCCGCATGCAGGCCCGAGTCCAGAGTCTTGCGGTACTCCTCGGACATGGCCTCGTAGTTCTTGATTGCGTCTGCAAGGATGTCCTCTCTGGCCCGTCTGGATTCGGATGCCACGTCGATGCGCATGGACCGCTCCTCGACATCTAGCCGACGGACTCGGTCCTCCAAACTTCGCACGATCGTTTTCATCCGACTTGCCGTGGAATCCCAGCTCGGCCGAGCGAGGCGATTCAGCGCGAGGGTGCTCTTCTTTTTTGTGACCACTGCCTCGCGGGTCCGCGCAGCGTCAAGCTCGTCTTGCAGGCGATCCAACTCCGATTGCATGGCGTCTTTCTGCAACTTCACGGCACGGTTCATGGCCTGGCGCCTCGAAAGGCTGTCCGCACTGGGAGCTTGAAACGCGTTTCGGGCCGACCCAATCTCTTGCTGCTGCGTGGCATCCATAGCCAGCTCGAGCGCTTGAATGTCTTCGCGAACATGCTCCGAACTGCGTCCCCCTTCGAGACCGTCTTCGCCCAAGGCTTCCATGGCCGTGGCCTGTGCCGCTCGTATAGTGGGACGAGTCTCTTCAAAGTATTCGAGGCTTCTCCGCAGGGCGTCGACGCGGCTCGACTTCGTTTGACTGGCCAGGTCGTCTTGCACGCATCCCGCCAGGATTTCTTGCACCTTGGCTCGGGTCTTGCTTTGATCGGCCTACTCCAGAAGGCGAATGTACTTGCGCAGAGCGGCGTGCCACACCTCTTCCGCCCGATCGATGCGCGACTCGAGGTCATGCCACTCGGGTGTCGTTTTTTTGACGACGCTTCCATGAAACGCCCGTTTCATGTCTTGAATCGAATCGAGCTTTGCCGTTGTCGTCTGCTGCATGATTCGAGCCGTGTCCGATTTTTGCGAAAGGTAGTCCGTCTTGGCACGCACCGTCTCTTGCGTCGCCTTGCTTCCGAGCTCCGAGGCCCGAGCGCGGCACAGGCCGAGGCCGAGCAGCAGCGTCTTGGCGTACGGGTGCAGCGTTTCGGGACACGAAGGAACCATCCCTTCCTGCTCCGCCTTGGACGCGTCTTCCATCAGACCTTTCAGCAAAGAACGCGTTTCTTCTTTTGTCATGCGGCTGGCACTGTGGCCTTTTCTTCCTGTTCTCTGTGCTTCGCGAATCCCCTGCATAAAATCCGCGTCGATGTTGACTTCGATCGCGCGTAAAAGACGGTCTAACCGTTCTGAAAATTTGGTTGGCATTGAAGCAGTAGTCAACGACAACGATTGGGAATGATTGCTGGGGGCCGATGATGCCCCCAGGTCTTCTAACTCTTTATCGAGAGCGGTCATGCTGAGGACGTCGACGTCGGGGGTTGAAAGCGGCCGCTGCGTCGTGATAACGGAAGCTGCAGCGTCCCTCTTTGAGATTGGTCCGAGTGTGATCACAGATTCCGCAGTTTCCATTTCGTTTGTCTTTGTTGTTCTCAAGCATGTTCCAATTCCTCAAGCATGTCCAAATCCCTCTCGAATCAGGCGCTCTTCCAGTGTCATCGGGCTTGTGTGATGTACGGGCGCAGACGCTTCGTTGTCGAACGCGCTGGGCAGACGAGCCGCCTTTAACGGCCGAGACGCTTCGCGCTCGAACAACTCGGCGCCTCGTAGTACCATCCGCTCCACCGCAGTCGAAACACTGCTTCTGATTCCACCGCCACCGACTTCTTCCTGTACAGCGAACGAAACGAGTAGTTTGCCCAGTGCGTCGGCCGCGTCTCGCGAAGCAACGCGCTGCAGCTCAAGTTTGGCGACGTGAACTTGCCGAATGGCGGTAAACAGGGCACGAACTCCGTCGGTGCAGTTCAGCACGTTGCGACAGTGAATAAGTAACCCTGCACCCATGTGCTTAGTCAAAGCCTGCCTGAGACCGCACAGCCGCCAGTGCTCCGTCTCCATTTGCGGCCCCTCCCCAAAGATACTCTCGCAAAGGCAAAGTGACGCGAAGAAAATCGTCGGGGGACGGAGCGTCGTAGTCATGGGACCGTCCCTCGTGAGCTCGCACGCCATCCGTGCAGACGCCACCAGCCCGCATACCGAAAAGTTGGTGTTCTCTCGAAAGAGCCAAACGAAACGCCGCACGAACTCGTTCCTCAGCTCAAACATGCAAACGGGACTCGGAGATCGTAGCATGGGAGATACCAAGGGAGACAGAGCCTCTAGAGGGCTATGGATGCTCTCCCCGCTGGGGGTAGCTGTTGCCGTGCAAGCAGACATCTCCCTCGTTCCAGTTTCTGATGGCCTTTGCAGCTGTTCCACCAACATGTCGCCACCGTCTGCACCCGTCGTTTCGCTCACGCGAGCGGCCGACATTCCTCGGGCAATGAGTTTAATGCCGTTGCCTTTGCTGCTGCTGCTGCTCGATGAGTCTTTTCCGCAACCCGACGCTGCACCCAAGGACCCCAAGGACCCCAAGGACCCCAAGGACGGCGTGCGATCTTCTGCCACTGCAACGACTCGCTTCAGATCCTTGACCTGGGGAATATTCTGCATCGCACGGCCGACGTCTCTGCACGCGGCGGTGGCGTCCCCCTTCTTGTCCCGTCCCGCGAAGAAAGGGTGTTGCACCATCTGGTCGAGGCTTGGGCGTTTTGTGAAACACCACTGCAGGCATTGACCGACCAGGTGGTCGAAGTGATGCAGCGTCTCTGCGGATTGCCCCGTGGCAAAGGCGGGCGATCGGAAGGCGACGGCTGTTTCCGCCTGCAGGTACGCGGGTGCTTTGTCGCTGAGCTTTTTGAATATGGCGGCTCCAGGCTCGAGCACCTTCGCCAACGACGGCCATGTCTCTGGCTTCGGCGCGCCGATCGCCCTTTTCCAGAAGTCGATGCAGTCGGCCTCGGAGACGGTCTTGCCCAAGACTCTCAACATATTCATGAGTCCCGTCAGTCCTCCCGCCAGCTGGGCCAGGATGACTCCGAATGAGAACGTGTCGATCATGTCCAGCCTGTCAAACCCGATGTGCTTGCCCGCCTCCATGATGTCGGGCGGGCGGTAGATGATGGTGACGGCCTCGACGCTGCTAAAGCGAAGGCCGAGACTGGATCGCGTAGATCCAAAGTCACTCAGGCACACGACAGGAGGCGCGCCTTCCTCGCCCATCTTGACCAGGACGTTGGCTGGCTTGAGGTCCATGTGCACGCCCGTTCCCGCAGATCTTGAGAATGACCCCACGCTCGAGCGCTGCTCCAGCAGCGCGGTCAAGAGCTGCGCCCCGATCTCACGAACGGCATCTAAAGACAGACCGCCGTGAAGCATGATGTCGTGAAGTGTCCCGTGGAAGAGCGGTTGTACAAGGAGAGCCTCTCCTTGCAACTGTACCCCTGCGCTGTTCATGGGCATGCGGATACTCGCTCCTTGCATTGAGCGCATGCAATGCTTGGATTTGATGAGGATGTTGAGGGCGCTAAAGGCGAGCTCTCGCACCACGGGTGCGAACAGGGGCGACGAAGCCGAAACACCCGTCTTGACCACTTTGATGGCGCACGGCTTCCCGTTCCTGAGCGCCAAGGACACCTCTCCGAAGCTTCCCTTGCCCAACGAGTATTCGCTTCCATTCACGAGAACCATTTGCAGGTGGCAACTGGCAGTTTTATGCACCGTGCGCAGCGTAATCATCGTGCGAAGGCCGTCAAGATCAGTCTCGCGCCTGCCACGCTTCGCCTTTCGCCCAGGGACTTCTCCCGCTGCGACGGACGAGCGCAGGCGCTTGAATTGTCCTTCTTGAAGAGCCTCGCGATGTCCCGATGCAGAAGGCTGGGTGGCGAGGGCTTCCATGCTGGGAGATTCGGCAGTGAAAATGAATGAACGGGGGCACTATATTAGTTGCGTGCAAAAAACCAATTAAAATGTTCCATGCGCAAGCAAACATTGGCCTCGGTGGTTCCAGCCGTGACTTCGATCAAAATGCCTTGGCGGCGTTTTTCCCTACTTCCTTGGGGATGTTGATGAACGTCTCGCGTGCCGCGTCGATCCTTTGATCCATCCACCGAAAGAATTCTTGCACGTTGTTCGCGGCACGCTTCGGGTCTTTCACCAGACCCAGAAACTTGCCGATGTGAAGCAGAAGCTTGGGCACGAGCTCCACCACGAACTGCAAGAATTCTGCAAACTTGGACATGCTGAACCGCAGCGGGTCCATGGCAAAGGCTGCCGTGACCGAGAACGTTTCGGCCACCACAGTGCCGAGGAAGCGGGTGGCAATGCCCATCATGCTGGCCGCAAAGTCGTCGGTCGGAGACTGGTTCTGCGTAATAGTCCGAAACAGCTTCGTAAGCGCGGGGGCGTCGGGTCCATCAAACGCCCGCAGCGCGCTGTTCGCCTTGGCTTGCGCCTTGGCGAGCTTGGCAAGGACGTTGGCATGGGCTATTGCAATTTTGCCTGGAGCTTTTGCGATCTCTTTTTCCACCGAGGGAAGCCCCAACTTTTTTCGCGCGAGTCTGACAACTGCAGACATGTACGAGCTTGACTTGCCACTGATGGCCAAGATGTTTCCATCGTCGGTCACCTGGATGCCTTGGTCGGCACGAGAAACGACTTTCTTCGCGTTCTGCCGTACGGTTTCCATTAGCTTCCGCCTCTCGTCCTTGATCTCGGACACTGCAACGATTGACTGCGCGGCCGCATTCTTCTGCTTGGCAAGCGGAAGCGTTTTTTCACTGAACGTCTTGTGTCTCGCGAAGATGATGGCACTCAAAAGCGGAGCCACAATGCTGAGCACCCAGGCGATACCTCGTCGCATGGACCGCGACTGCAGCGGGATGAGCTCGGCAAGAACTTCAGAAGCCTTCTTCATCACGGCGGAGTACGCCCCCGCAACACCGACTCCAATCAGAATGGAACTGGTCGCCTGCAACGCGTTGCCCGCGAGAAAGGTCTGCTTCAGGAACTCGACAAAATTCTTGTTTGCGTACACCTGGCTGAGAGACTGCGGCGTCCCTGACATGGTCAAGAAGAGAAAGGCGATTGCGAGAGAGATGACGAGCAGCAACCACGAGCTCTTCCCGTCAGCAAACGCTATAAACGGCTTGATAAATCCGAGGATGGCATCGACGATTGTCTGGAGAAGGAACTCGATCGAGTTGACTCCCGTGTTCCACGCACGCTTGGCAATGGAAAGATGTTCTTTGCCAAACTTGGACAGATACTCGGCAGCTTCCTTTGACATTCCAAAGTATCCAACCTACTTGGAGATGTGCAGAGGGGCGCAGGCGCGATAGCTCTGCAACCACTCACAACGATCGTCAGACGTGCATCCCTTGTAGTCCTCGTCGAAGCCTTGGCAGAACGCCTCGTCTTGTTCCTTCTGCATGCGTTCTTTGAGTTTCTCGAGTTCTTTGTCGCGCGGATCTTCGGGCATTTGCTCTACTGGCCCTGCTGCTGTCCATATCGTTTGCACATTTTCCGCTGGCCCTTCCGCCGTCCATCGCATCCATTTACTCTTTGGCTTCGGTTTCGTTGGAGCCGCTGCTTCCGCCGCTTCCACCATCCACTTCTTCCACCCGCTTCGTCGCGGTTCCATTTTGGTTCACATACTTGGCACGATTCTTCACACCAATGACGACCGACTCAAGGTAGTGCCCTGTCTCGATCTTTTTGGTTGGCACAAGCACGCAGGATGCGATGGTTGCCAGTTCCATTCCGTATCCACGGTTTGAATGCCCGTGGTAATTGGATTGATCTGATCCGCACACAGAGTACACGAGCCTATCCCCCGACTGCATTGATGCAGTGACCGTTGCCCAAAATGGAGGAACGACAGAATCATCCTCCTCGGCGGGACCCCACGTCGCGTTGATCGTTACAACTCGGTCGGGTTCCGTCCCGTCGGGATGTTGCCTGGTGGCAGGGCGCGGTCGAGTCCGCATCTCAAAGATGTTCTTTGGTTCGGCTCTCTCCATGATGCCTTTTGAATAAAAACACAATGCTTCGAATTGTCAAGAAGCGCAAGACTCGCCCCTCGGCGACGACCAACGGATACAAGGCACTCGTGGTTCGAGCCGCCAAAATCGCCACAGAAGATGTTTCCCATTAGGCCTTTGGTGGCAGAAAGCGCCTCCCATCTCTGCATTCGATCTCAAGCATCGTCTCGGAGGAAAGCCCGCGTGACACACCGTCGCCGTCGCCGTCTTTTCCCGTTACAGAAGTTACTCCAGGCGCCGTTGTGGCTGCTCTTGCCGAGAAACAACAAGCAGAGGCGGCGCAAGCCGAAGCCCATGCGGCGAGGGAGGCGGCCGCGGCGATTCAGGAAGAGAAGAAGCAGTCAGAAGAAGAACAAACACAGGTTGCGATCAGAGATCGTGAGCTTGAGGCGCAGTTGGACAGGTACGTTTCTTTGCTGGGCAGCCTATCAAAACTGTACGGAAGCATGGCCCACACGAGCGATCGAATTCACAAGCTGCTGGTCAAGCTGGAAACTCTGGGCAAGATCGAAAAAGACGACAAGATGAGCATCGGCACGGACGGCAAGTTTCAGCTGCACCGCCCAGGCCTATTCACGGGGATGTGGCGCAGCATGTCGCACGATGGCAGGCATGAGACGCTCAAGGCCATCAAGGAAACGACCGACTACAGCATCGCCGAGCTGCGCGCGGCGTCGTCGTCCAAGGACACGATCACGAAGCGGATCCTGCTGCGGCAGCTGGCCGCGGCCACAGTGGGCATCTGGGAACTTCGCAAGACGTACTACCACGACCGCCAGTTTTTGGCCGAAGTGACTGTCCTTGGCACGAGCATCAAGGCGGAGCTGCGTGAGCAAGGCATGCGCGAAAAAGAGTTACCCAAGATTTTAGTGGACGACGACGAGCTCGCCGAGGCCAAAAGGGCGTTGGTGAAGGAGACGACAGCGGCGAGTCCCGCCATGCCAGAACAGGACGTCGAAGTCAAAGAAATGGAAGCGGAGACGAACGTTCGCGACAGACGAGACGCAGTTGCCGCTGGCGGAACAAAAGATTCAAATTGACGAGGATGATATTGGCAGTTTCCTGATTCATTGCATGCACGCGTTTTTCATCGAACGGGAGCCCACCCTCCCTTAATCCCTGGCAGATGTATTCCCTTGAGCTGCGCAAGCTGCCCTCCACTCAGTCCCTTGCCGTAGTGTTTGCGGCGACCACCTCCGCCGATGCCGAACAATCTCGATGCAGCACCCAAGGCCCCTTCAAAAAAACTAGCGCTAGTGCTAGCAGTAGCAGTAGCATCGCCTGAAGCCACGTCCCGAAGCACCTCGATCGGAACCTGTCCTTGGGGTGCGCCCTACATACCAGTTGCCATCGTCGAATTCGATGGTAAAAGGGACTGTATTAATTGAGGCTGTACCCCCGACAAATCGGGATTAGTGTTGACAGGTCCAGAGGGAAAGCCCGAAGCACTTGATACGTCCGATCCCGTTACAATCTGTTTGAGCAGATTGTAAAACGACGAAAATGCGCCGTGAATCCAATTGACAGATCCCGATACTCCATTGGATACGTAGTCGTACAATTTCCCTGCTGCCGTGTTGATAGCCGTTTGCATGTCGGAAAAGAGCTGGGTCGTGTAGTTGTAGCCACCTGCTTCAAACCCTTTGGCTTTGGCATACTAACTTTTGATGTGGCCCATCACGGAGCTGAGTGCAGACGATGTTTGCCGCTGGGCTTCATCAGACTTGGCGATCTCCTGAGCTGAAGCTGCGGCGGTCTATGCGGCGCCGTCGCCCATCGCCGCAGCTGCCTCACTAACAGCTTTCCTCGCAACATTTTCCGCCGTCGTCTTGGCCGCATTCTGAACTGCTTCACTCGAGGCATTAAACCAGTCGAGTGGGTTGAGTCCCAGCTGCGTCGTCCCGATCGAGAGAAATCCTCCTGCGCTCTACATGACTGAGACGAGACCGTACCCGAGTAGTCCCATCACAGTAGAGGCGATCTAAAGGATCGTTTTGCGGTACTTGACAGGAACCCACTGAAACAACGGATCGAGCAAGACGCCAAGCTGCATTTCGATGGCAACGCGTGCCGACTGGATTGCAGTGGTTGCGTAGGCCGTAAGAATAATGCCGACCGTCGCGAGCAGTATGGGCCAGAAACCAGTTGCAATGATGAGGCTTGCGACTCCCATGGCACCACTCGTTGCAAACGCACCACCAATCGTACCTATGGCTCCCGACCCCAACACCATCATGAATGTCGTGAACGCCATGCTGATCTTTTCAAACGTGGATAGGTTCAACGTCCCGAAGCGATAGGCGACTTTCATGAGTTCGCTGATGGCAGAGACGATTGCAGTTCCCACACGTTCGGCGGGCATGGACACGGACAGGTTGTAAAGCCCAGTCATGACCCCCGTATTGTCCTTGCGCAGGTGCCTGAGCACGGCGAGAACCTCGGGATCCGAGTCATACAAGTACCCCATTTTGGCTTTGACCACGCTGGGAACGCATACCTTGTAATAATAGTTCCAGTCGCACATCCCAACCGTGTTCGGGTTCTCTTCGCACGTTGTTTTCCCTCGCTGATGCTCAGTGTCCAAGCACTGGCTGGCCTTTCCGTATTTCTTTTGGAACTATTTCATTTGCGCGGGTGCGGTATTATATGTACCACCAAGGCCCTGAATCTGTGGCTGATTCGTCTGCCGATTCGTCTGCTGAGCCATCGCAAGCAGCTACTGGAATGCTTGCGAAGCATCAGGGGAGCCCATGCCAAACGCACCGCTCGCAGGAGCCCCAAGGCCGAGCCCCAGGGGGTCTCCTCCCATGCCTGCCTGCTGTCCCATGCCAAACGCACCGCTTGCAGGAGCCCCAAGGCCGAGCCCCAGGGGGTCTCCTCCCATGCCTGCCTGCTGTCCCATGCCAAACGCACCGCTTGCAGGAGCCCCAAGGCCCATGCTCATGCTCATGCTAGATCCCAATCCCAAAGGGTCAGAACTATCAACCTTTTTCGATTCGGATTCCATGCCAAACGTTCGCGACCGTGGTTTGGGGGCTCCTGAGCCAAGGCCAAGCCCCAGAGGATCAGACACATCCAACTTGCTCTCCTCGGATTCCATGCCAAACGTTCGCAACTGTGGTTTGGGGGCTTCCAAGCTTGGGCTGAGCTTTAAGGGGTCAGACACATCCAACTTGCTCTCCTCCTCGGATTCCATGCCAAACGTTCGCAACTGTGGTTTGGGGGCTTCCAAGCTCGGGCTGAGCTCCAAGGGGTCAGACACATTCTTCGCACTCTCCTCGGAAGCCACACCAGACGTGCGTGATGACTGCTATTCCTTCTTTTCAGCTTCAGCCTGCAGCTTCATGGTTTCTTTGGTTTCGAGCAGCTCCTGCATCATTTCCGCCTTCTGTTCTTCGTTGGTTGGCTCTTCATCGATGTCGATAGTCACCTCGTCAATCACGATTTTGGGTTCCCGCTCCCGTTTCGGGCTTCGTCGCTGCCGAGGCTTGGACCTTCCGCGAGGTGACCTGCGAGGTGACCTGCGAGGTGACCTGCGGGGTGACCTGCGGGGTGACCTGCGGGGTGACCTGCGGGGTGACCTGCGGGGTGACCTGCGGGGTGACCTGCGGGGTGACCTGCGGGGTGACCCGCGAGGTGACCCGCGAGGTGACCTGCGCCTGGCGCTGGAGGATCGCCTGCGTGAGCTCGAGCGTGCCCTTGGAAAGCCTCTGCCTCGAGGACTTGATCCGCGTCGCGACGATGACCTGCGGCGTCGCGGGCTGGGCTTGCGGCCCGAGCCGAATCGTCGACCCCCTTGCAAGAAGTCATCGATTTCCATTCCAGAAAGAAGCGATTCCATCCTTTTGTTTGATGACCTTGCACGATTTTTGTTCCAAGCAAGCACTAAAGTTTTGTCGTCACTCTTTGCATTCGTTCCAAATCACCGACATCGCAAGCAGCAGACGGGGTGCCAACTTCGTGAGGACACAGCGTCCAACTAACAACTTGCGAAATTCAAACCAGTCCCCTGCAATCATACCATCGTACATTGTCTAAAGGTTCTTCTTGTCGACGTCCGTCACGGCCAGGCGAACCGTTCCTTCCGACATTCCACACTTTGCATGAGCGTCTGTCACCTCAATTCCTGCACTCTTCAGCTTTTCGACCGCGTTGGCGCGCGCGCATCGAATCGTGACGTACGGTCCTTCGCAAGGAGTCACGATCCGCTCCTTCGGGACGCCACATTCCAGTAGTGCCTGGTGCATGGATCTCCTGAGGACGGTGAGAAGGGCCGAGGCGACACGCTGGTGCCGTTTGAAAACAGCCCCCTTTTCGAGGTGCAAAAAATTGGCGAGCGCGATCTAAATCGGCATGGATGGTTGCATCCAGAGGCTTCGCGCCTGCTGCACTGCGATCGGGAAGATGCCGTCCGCGTCGCACGCACCCATCGAAAACTGTGCGTATCCACACCGCCACCCACCGATTCCCAACGTCTTAGACCAGCTATTCACGTAGACTGCCTGTCGCTTGGAGTCTCTGGAATTCCAATCCACGAGGTTGTCTGAATACCAACGCTATGCGAGCTCCAAGTAGACGACGTCGATCAGAAGAAGGCCCTTGCCATCTTTAGTCGCGGCGTCCAACTCTTCCCATTCTTCACCACGCACGACGGTCCCTGTTGGGTTTCCAGGGTTAATACAAACCCACACAGGCTAAAGGTCCTCCAGGCCTCCATCCGACGGACGGGCTTGCGCTGTTCGCATGCCGAGACCGTCGGCTATCTCCACGTAACCCGACCAGTAGCCAGTTGTCTCCTTGGGCAGGCACACGATTGCCTTCATTCCGTGCAACTTTTTCCAAGCCGACAGGATTGCCGTGACTGCGGCTCGTGCCCCTGGAGTGATCAGTACATGTTGCGGATACACACAGTCGGCCTTTCTCCTCAGCTCTTCGAGTCCCAGAGGATCTCTGGAGTAGATGTGCGCCTTTGGATCTTTGGCTGCCACGCTCAGACATTCAATCAGCTCGGCAGGAGGATCGAAAGGGCTTTGACCCAAACCCATGTCAATGTGCGAAACGCTCACGGACGACCTCTCCATTTGTAAGTGGTCATCTACCATGCGATGAGGCGTGGTATTTCCAGCGGTACGCCTTGAACGTAACCGTTCGCCTCGATTTGTTGTGCCGCGGAACAGTCACGTCAAATCGGACGCGCTTGCGCGGCGGTGGCTAATCGCTACGCTATGCGACCTGGCATCCTTCAGAGTCAAGTTGCCACCCCAAAAGAAATCGATGCGTCGCTCGGATGCTGGGCCGCGCCGTTCCCTTTGCAAGAGCCGCAAGTCCCCGCGCCTCCTTCTTTTGTCCAAACGAGGAAGGCATAGCAAGGGACTTGCACAGGGCTTCTGCTATAGTTTGCATGCGCCCTAATTTTCTGGACGGATTGGTTTTGCCCTCTCGCACCACGCACCAGAGCGCCAAGCGAACCACGCTCCGCTCTCGCCAGAGCGCAGGAAGCTCTGGGCTTTGCAGCGGAACCGCGGACTTGCTCCCATTTACGTTGCGTCGGATGGATTTAGAGCGAGGCAGGCACGCGCCGAACGCCCGCGATACTGCCCGTTCTCCCGAATTGCATGTGGCGCGCACCACGAGAACGTCTTCGGGATTGGCAACCATGCGCAGACTCAGAGCTATCGCTTCTTCTAACCGTGACGTGTTTCGCGCCGTTCGTTCCATGCAATCGTTGCTTGGTGGTTTTGCGTGTGCCAAAAACATCGGTTTCCTCCACCAACAGAAACATTTGCATCACGGCTGCGTCGGACACGATTGCGTTTATGTGTCTTTTGACGCGGGTTTGAATGGTCTAAGATAAACTATGGCGGCTTTCGCGTTGGAGCGGCTGCAGGAGCGAGCCAACGACTGGGTGGATAAAACAAGAGAATCGCTCGAAATGAGCGGGGAAGAATTTGAAGACATACAGCTCGAGGCCGTTGTGGAACCGACAGAACAGATTATTCGCTCCTATGAAGGCTGTGTGAAGGGGTTCGCGCTGAATTCTCGCGATACAGGCGTAATCTTTGTCCCGCCAGAGACGGTTTGGTTCGGCCCAATGGCAGCACGGGTGTGCTGCGGGCCGTTTCATTAGAGTTTCGCATCATGTCCGCATCTGCTTCGGATTCAGGCAGTCAACATCTGTGTATTGTGGGTCTTTAGCATTGGATGGTGGGCCTTTGCCGTGTGGCTGGCCGACTGGACACTGCAACGATTTAAGTTTGAAGCCTTTGCCGCCATCACCGCGATCGTTTCGCTGTTGTCTCTGCTTTAGCTCGCGTTCTGTTGCATGATTTTCGGTACATCTTTGTGGCGCTTGATTGCCACGGATGTCCACAAGGCGGGTCTGTGTCTTTGGTTCCTTGCCGTCTTCAGTCTCGAGATCGCGGCGCAGTGGAACGATCGTTCCGATGAAACGTTGCAAAAGCGCAGCATGGATTTGTTAATGATCATGTTTGTGCTACCGTTCGGGGTGTTTTTCACGGGGTGGTGTGCAGATAGGATCGTGTTGGTGGACAGGAGGTTGCATGGTTAGATGCCTTGCAGCGCGTGGGAGTGCGTATCAACGTGTGGGCAGTGAATGGACTTACCCGTGGCACAACTCAAACAACCACATCGTTTGCAACCCTAGCTTGACTCCGATTCGTTCTTCGTCGCTCACCCTGATGTAGTACGGCTTTTTCTCTCGCAGCGACTGTGCCACGTCGAGCACTTCGCGGGTTTCGGAGACGTAATCCAGCTTTCGAAGCGACAGGGGGCAGACACCCAACATCTTTCCCGTTTCCTAGAGGGCCGCCTGCAGTCCGTTTCCACAATAGCATCTCGGAAACGTGCACCGTATTTTGTTGAAATCTTTCTAGCTGGCAAAGCTGCATGTGCATGGCAGGGCCAGTCGTCTCAGTGCAGCCTGCGAAGCTCGCCGCGGATCTCGTTTCTCCAACGGCCTCATGGAGATTCCGTCTATGGTGACGTTGGCAATGTGCGTGTGGCCGTCGAGCACCTTGATGGACAAGCCCCTTTTTTGCAAGAGGAGGCGGATGCCGTTTACGCGCAACGAAGGCTCAAGTTCCCCGCGCTCCTTGGCGATCATCCGCATCTGAATCAAAAGTGTCTTGCTGTTCACTTTTGACAAACAATCGGTCTCGAGTTGTTTGATTGCAGCAACCATGGGACAAACAAAAAAAGAATGTGGAGTGCTCTGCCGTGGCACCGTGACATTCCATGCAAACATTTCTCATGCGTCGATGGGCTTCTTGCCAGACGCGTCGCCAAGCTGACCAAGCCTCCCGAGCAAGCAACCGTTGCATTTGGTTCGTCTCCCGACACTCCTGTGCTCGCGGTAATCGGAGGCGGAGCGGCTGTGTTGATCGAAGGACACGATGCAGCTCTGTCGGCGGCAGCAAAGGCGGCTCCCGCTGGAACCGTCGTGCAGAGGAGCGCTCTGAATGCCGACGCAGAGAGAGCACTGGTTCAAGGAGGGTTTCAGGTGTCGCCAAGAGGAACCACTTTGCGAAAGTCCAAAATGTCGCTGGCTGGAGGGGGGTCCGTGTCACGGGGTGACGACAAGGTCTGCGTCGCTAGGCATAGAGATTATTCTGTGTATCTGGATGTTATATCTCCCGAAGACGACGAAGAAGATCCTTGGCTGCAGGATGGTATTGTTGCCGTTTACAACCGCGATGGAGACCAGGTCGGGACGATGGAAGTGCGGATTGACGCCAATCGCCGTGGCAAGATCGTGGCGGTGGGCGTCTCGGACCGTTTCATGAAAACTGACGCGTGCCAGGCGGCGCTCGACCTGCTCGTGCAAACTTAGGTGATGGACAGCGACATGACACGCGAATGGAATCAAGTGGTCTTGAAAGATTGTGACAGTGATGTTGAATTAATATGAAAGCTTCTCATTACCCCCAACCTCCGTCCTCTTCGTCTTCATCGTCGTCGTCCTCAACGCGAAATTTGGGCGAACCCTCTTCTTCCTCATCTTGTGAAGACTTGGGTGAGTACTGTGGCTATTTCCCATCCGCGTACGGCGAAAGCGGAGTTTGTGCGTACGGATTGGTCGGGTCGTGCATAACAGGCTGTGTCACAGGCTGCACCCGTGACGGAGAGTATGCTTTCCACGGATCGGGATTGCGAGAAGCCCCGCCACTCGCCCAAGGGTTGTGGCGTCCTTCTCCTGATGCTCCTTCGGCGTATGCGGGAGCGGGTGCCTTTCCAAATTGCGCAGGATCCCAGCTGGCCACTGTCGACTGGGTGCGAGTGGGAGCGGGCACCGTTGGCATCATGCCGAACATTGGCTGCGAGTGAGCCGCGAGCACTGGATCTGCAGGGGCCAGCTTTCTCTGCAGATTTCGAAAGTCTTCCAGTAGTGTTTCATCGAAGTTTCGACTTGCAATCATCACGAATGCCGCGATGTCAATGTGGATGCGGACGTCGGACACCGATTCCGCCGCTTCGAGCATCTTACGGATCAGGGCAAAGTCGTTGAAGACGATGATCCTTGCCAGCACCCAAAAGTCGTCCTTGGCCTCAAGTTTTCGCTGCTGAAGGCTGACTCGCATGTCATCCTTGCTCACGCGAGATCCGTTTTCCGTGATGTGGGCGAGCATAAGCAGGGGGTTGGCGTGCGACGCCCACTGCGTGAACATCTGTTTGCACCTCCCCTTGGGATTCCGCGAGTCGATCAGAACTCCTGCTATGATAGTTCCCAGCTGCGGAGGCGGCGGCACGCAGTGAGCGGAAAAGTCGTCGATGCTGTACGCGTCCATCAAAGCCGCGGGCCCCACCATCAGCCCCAAGCCTCTGGCGCGGTGATTGGAGCTCAGGAAAAATATGCGCGGCCTCCGCCTCGGGCCTTTTCCCCTCTTCTGCGATGGCTTTTTTCCCCGTCGTCTCTTTTCTTCTTCCAGCGCTTCGTGCACAAACACCTCCTCTGCTTCCCCGATATAATATTTGATGTTGCCATGGTCATCGTACTTGTCCTTCGGCACGGAGATCCGCGTGATGCGTGCGAACGAAATGCGACCGAGGTCCTCGTGCAGACGCTGTCTCCCCAGCTTGCGCGGTTGTACGATCACTCTGGAGCGCGGCCCTGCTGCCGCCGCCCCTTTGTCGGCTGGATTCGTCTCTGACCTTTCCATGCGTTTGGTTGCAATCTGGAAGATTGGCCTCCCTGTGGCAGGATTTCGTTTCCATGTGTAACGCAAACATTGACGCACAAGACGTGAAATGAACCAAGGGCGAAGCGTGATGTGGCAACCGACTACTCATCTTCACGGTGGCATTGGAGAATCATGGAACGAGCAGGTGGAGACGCACTTGGAAGAGTGGGCCGAACGCGCAGAGGGTCACCGAACGATGAATCTTGAGGCAGCGAGCTACTATCTCTGGTGGCACAAGGCGATCGGCCTACCCTCGGCTATCGCTTCGGCCGTCACTACAGCAGGAGCCTTCACATCTCTCGCGGAGGACGAGCCGCACATTTAGTTTGGATTGCTGTGGGTGCTCTGTACTCTGTCTCTTCTCGTCACGGTTCTAACCACGGTGCAGGCCTTCTTTGACTTCAAGGGAAATGCCGAGGCGCACAAGCATGTTTCAGATGGCTTTTCAGAGACAGCAAGCACGATCCGACAGGAACTGCTCAAGACGCGGCACAAGCGTAGGCCTGTTGAGTCGTTCATCGAGCAAGTCGACCACAAGTACCAGTCGCTGATCAAAGCGCCGCAGATCGTGCCCGAGCACATTCGGGAACAGTTTCGGGAGAGGATCATGCAGTTCGTACTTCAGACGCAGCACTGCTCCCTTCCCGTGACTGCCGCTCCTGCGCAGGCGAGCAACGGAATTTTCCACAAAGTGAAAAGTCTGAACGAGAGCAGCGGCAGCGCATTCAACAAGACAGACTTGCAGGTACCTGTTGGCATCGAGCCGCAAGCTCGCGACCAGGACGAAGGAGGATCTTCGTTTGGCCCCATGCACAACTACGCAACTCCACCAACCGTCTCAGGACATCGCTCCGTGGTGGGACCGCCCCCCGACATGCGACCTCGCATTCAGCAGGAAATTTCTCGGGGCATGGAAACATAGTCGGCAGACGCTCGTTCCATTTCCCAGCAAGAGATGCAACCACGTGCTGCAACGATTGCAGAACAAACACCCGATCTTCCCGTGATTGACTAAAAGATTATTTGCTACATGGGAGTCAAAGATTTACTTCGCACCATCAAGAAACGAATTCCGTCTGCGGTGCGCCCTCTCGCTCGTGGAGGTTGGCCCTACTTGAGTCACAAGACCGTCGCCTTTGATGTCCCCATCCTGGCGTACAAGTACATGAGCATACTTTCGACGCGGGATCCCGCCACGCTGCAAAAATGCATGAAAGACTTTGCTCGAAAGTGCCTACGTTTCCACGTGGATCCCATCTTTGTTTTTGACGGCAAGGCACCCCAGGCCAAGGCAGCCGAGACTGCTCGACGCCAAGAAGCGATGCGCAAGGCAGAGGCCAAGGGTTCGTACGCCATGTTCCATCCCAGTGGAGAACACTTTG